>JABAOE010000057.1_pt4 | contig 40944 bp, 30 predicted proteins | sample 7062141 | NCBI WGS metagenome assembly JABAOE01 (sample SAMN14538627, study PRJNA623070) | marine sediment metagenome | biome: marine biome [ENVO:00000428]; feature: marine pelagic biome [ENVO:01000023]; material: deep marine sediment [ENVO:00002113] | place: India: Gulf of Khambhat ...
GGGCTGCCGCTGACGTAGTCGCTCTGCTTGGACCAGGTCGCCGCGCGATCCGTGGAGCGGTAGAAGCCGCCCTCGCCGCGCTCGGCCTCGACGATCGCGTAGACCGTGTCCGGCGCGGCGGGGGTCACGGCGAGACCGATGCGACCGAGGTCGGTCTCCGGCAAGCCCTTCGCCGCCTTGTCCCACGTCGCTCCCGCGTCGGTCGACTTGTAGATCGCCGACTCGGGACCGCCGTCGATCAGCGTCCACACGCGGCGCCGGCGCTGGTAGGCCGCGGCGTAGAGCATGTCCGGATCTTCGGGGTCGAAGACGACGTCGGTGACGCCGGTGTTCTCGCTGATCTCGAGGACGAGCTCCCAGGTCTCACCGCCGTCGATCGTCTTGTAGAGGCCGCGGTCGCCGCCCGAATTCCACAGCGGCCCCTGGGCCGCGACGTAGACGACGTCGGAGTCGCGCGGGTCGACCAGGATCTTGCCGATGTGCTCGGACTCCTCGAGCCCGACGTTCTCCCAGCCGTTGCCGCCGTCGACGGACTTGTAGACGCCGTCGCCGTAGCCGACGCTGCGCTGGCTGTTGTTCTCACCGGTGCCGACCCAGACGACCGCAGGATCGTTCGGGTCGATCGTCACGCAGCCGATCGAGTAGGAGCCCTCGCCGTCGAAGACGGGCTTGAACGTCGTTCCGTGGTTGGTCGTCTTCCACACGCCGCCGGAGGCGACGGCCACGAACCAGGTGTCGGTATCGTGCGGCGACACCGCGATGTCGCCGATGCGCCCCGAGGTCAACGCCGGCCCGATGGTCCGGAACTTCAGACCGGACAGGGTTCCCGAGTTCAACGGGCCCTTCTCCTCGGCCGCCTCGGCGTCTTCCTTCTTGCCCTTCTTGCCCTTCTTGGCGTCCGCCACGGGCGCCAACGCCAGCGCCAGCACGACGATCCACGCGCACAGCCGTACCAATCGTTTCATTGCACCTGCCCCTTTGCCGTTGGTTGGAGTTGCCCAGTCTGGGCCGCCTCCGGAGGCGGGTCAAGGGAGAGCGGGATAGAATCCCCGCGGCATGGATTCCACCGACGAACGCGAAGCCGGCGTCCCGATCGCCGAGATGCGACCCGGATGCGACCGCGTCGCGAAAGACGATCTGCTGGCCGTCGAGGAGCCGATGGAGATCCGCGTCGCGTTCGGCCCGTCCGACACCCGCACCGCGCGGAGCCTGTCGGTCACGATGCGGACGCCGGGGAACGACTTCGAGCTGGCCGCCGGGTTCCTCTACACCGAGGGGATCCTGAAGGATCGTTCGCAGATCGAGGCGCTCGATTTTTGCGGCCCGGCGACCCCCGGTCGTGAGACGAGCAACATCGTGCGTGTCGATCTGGCGGCGGGCGTCGAGCTCGACCTGAAATCACTGGAGCGTCATTTCTACACGACGTCGAGCTGCGGGATCTGCGGCAAGGCGTCGCTCGACGCGGTTCAAGTCAAGGGGATCGAGCCGCTGCAGGACGGCGTGCCGCGATTCGCTCGCGACGTCGTCCACGAGCTACCCGATCGCTTGCGCGCGGCGCAGCCGGTCTTCGATCGGACGGGTGGGCTGCACGCGGCGGGGCTGGTGACCCCCGACGGCGATCTCGTGGAGATCCGTGAGGATGTCGGACGGCACAACGCCGTCGACAAGTTGATCGGCCGGCGTTTCCTCGACGGCGAGACGCCGCTCGGCGCGTTCGGCATGGTCGTCAGCGGCCGTGCGAGCTTCGAGATCCTGCAGAAGGCGCTGGTCGCCGGGATCCCCGTGATCGTCGCCGTCGGTGCGCCGTCGAGTCTCGCGGTCGAGATGGCCGATCGATTCGGGATGACGTTGATCGGCTTCGCGTCGGGCGAGCGGTTCAACCTCTACGCGGGGGCGAACCGGATCGACGGATAGATCACGGCTCCGGTTCGATCAGCGGCAGCAGCGAGGCGAACAGCTCCTCGCTGTTGGCGCGCCAGCAACGCCAGCCGTAGCCCTCGGGACGCTCGCCGCCCGCGGGGCGGTAACCCTTCTCGCGCAGCATCCGGAACGCCTCGCGGCTGTCGACCGACATGTCCCACGCCTCGTGCGGCGAGCGCAGGTGGTAGGTTCCCCAGTCGAGGTAGATCGCCATCGGCTGCTCGTCGGCTCCCTTGACCATGTCCGCGAAGGAGATCGGGCCGAAGAAGCCGAGGTTGGCCGACTGCGCGCCGACCCCGCCGAACAGGTCGGAGTGCATGAACGCCGTGGTCAACGCCACGTTGGCGCCGTCGCCCGCGCCGATCGTCACGCGGCTCTCGCGTCCGGCGATCGTCGAGTACTTCTCGTCGATCAGCGGGATCAACTCCTCGACGATCATCTTCTGGTACGCCGGCGGACGCGTGTCTCCCGGCGTCTCCTCGTCGAAGTGGATGAACACCGCGATCAGCGACCGCACGCTCTTGCCCGCGACGTGGTCGAGCGTGTTCTTCATCAGGCCGTCCTCGAGCGCCTGCTGGCCGATGTGCACGTAAGCCACCGGGTATTGCCTGGACGCGTCGTAGCCGGCCGGGAGATAGACGTCCGCCTTGCGCGTGGCGCCCTCCTTGGCCGCGCTTTCCCACTCGATCGTCTCGATCGAGCCGCCCTTGCCGGCCGCCTCGTCATACGCGAAGCCCTTCCAGCCGGGCATCCCCAGGAAGGAGACGTCGCCGAACAGGCCCGAGGCGGGGTTGTCGTTGAGCGGATCCGGGATGGCTTCCTCGGCGTAGTCGACGATGAAGCCGTAGGTCGCCGCCGCGTTCGGCTCGACGCGCACCGAGTAATAGAACAGGTCGGTGCCGGGAACGTGGACCATCGGGTCCTCGCGGCGGAAACCGATCAGGTCCCCGACGATCCCCACGTCGTTCGCCTCGCCGCGGTAGACGAAGTGCACCGTGCCCGGCCCTTCGATGAGCGGGAAGCGCTTCTGCTCGGCCATGAACTCGTCGACCAGGGCTTGCTTGTCGGAGGCGGCGTCGACCTCGGCCAGGAATGCGCCGAACTTGGTCTTGCCGACCCAGCCGGCCGCCTGGGACTTCTCGGTGACGGTCCCGAGATCGACCCGCACGAGCTCGTTCATGCTGCGCGCGTACAGGTGTCCGCCGGCGAACGCGACCTCGGACCAGGAATGCTCCTCGAACAGCTCGAGCTGGGCCAGCTCGTTGTAGCCCTTGGCCGAGGCCTCGATCACGTGAAGCGAGCCCGGCTTGGTGGCGATGACGATCTTGTCGCCGACGACGGTCGGGAAACCGTCCCCCGGCTCGCGCGACTTCCATTTCGTCTCGCCCGTGGCGGCCTCGACGCAGGTGAAGATGCGTCCACTCATGCCGTAGAAATGTCCGTCGTGGTACGCCGGCGTGACGTACGTTCCCTTGAACGCGCCGTTGGCCCAGGCCTCGGTGACCTCGTAGGCGCCGTCGTTGTCCACGACCTGCAGCATCTTCGACCCGTCGTTCGAGTTCAGGATCAGGAAGCGGCCGTCACCGGCGGGAACGGGGATCACGCTGCCCTGGCCGATGGAGCGGCCGGCGCCCTCGTGGGCGTACTCCCAGAGGATCTTGCCGTTGGCCGCATCGATCCCGAAGAGCTTTGCGTCCCCGGCTGCGACGACCTGGTTCTTTCCGCCGATCTTGCCGATGATCGGCGACTGGTAGTTGATCTTGTCATCCCCGATCGCCCACAGCAGCTTGCCGTCGGCGGGATCGAAGCCGGCGACGGCCTTGCCTTCTTCGGCGCCCAGCTGAACCACCAGGACCTCGTCGATCAGGATCGGGGCGGTCGTGAAGCCGTAGTGCGGCTTCTGGGCGGCGTGGTCGTCGACGAGGTGGGTGGACCAGATCTCGTTGCCGTCGGCCGCGTCGAGCGCGAACAGCTTGCCCCATGCGCCCAGGCCGAAGACGCGGTTGCCGGAAAGCAGCGGCGTGGAAATCGGTCCGTCGTGGGAACCGTCGTGGCCGACGTAGGTCTTGCCGATCTCGTAGCGCCAGAGTTCCTCGCCGCTCGTCGTGTCGAACGCCGAGACGACGTCATTTTCCCCGCCGACGTGCATCGTGACCACACGTCCGTTTGCGACCGCGACCGAGGAATACCCCGACCCGATCGCCCGGCTCCAGCCGACGGTCAGGCCCGTATCGGCGGAAACGGTGAGCGTGGCGTCGCGCACGGAGCCGTCGAAGTGCGGGCCGCGCAGGCCCGGCCAGTCGATGTCCGCGCTCGCCGAACCGGCCAGGACGAACAGTGAAACGGTCGCAAGAATCCCTCGGTATCCAAGCATCTCTTGATCTCCAACTCTTTCCCCGCCCCGCCGCGGATGCCCAGCATTGTGGCACAGGCTTCCGGACCGGGCCGCTAAAGCTGCCGGTAAAAAAAGAGTAAACGCTAGAATCGGCAGATGGGTCGGAACCGCGGTCATGTTTACGGCGAGCGAATCGGGCGCGAAGCGGACGGGACCCCGCTGCTGCGGTTTCTTGCGGAGCGCTACCGGCATTCACCGGAGCGCGTCTGGGCGGAGCGCATCCGTTCGGGCCTCGTGACGATCGACGGTGCGGCCGTCGACACGGAAACCCGTCTGACCACGGGGCAGTGGTTGGAATGGTCCCGCCCGGGCTGGGTCGAGCCGCCGGCCCCGTTGACGTTCGGCGTCCTCCACGATGACGGGGACATCCTGGCCGTGGCCAAGCCCCGGGGCCTGCCGACGCTTCCCGGAGCCGGTTTTCTCGAGCACACGTTGTTGCATCGGCTGGAACGTTACCGCGAAGGTGCGCGGCCGCTGCACCGGCTGGGACGGCACACGTCGGGGATCGTTCTCTGCGCGACGCGCCGCGGGTCCCGTGCCCGGCTCAGCCGTGCGTGGATCGACGGCCGCGTGCGCAAGGTCTATCGGGCACTCGCCGTCGGGAATCCCGAGCGGTCCGAGTTCGAGGTTGACGTGCCGATCGGTCCCGTGCCGTACGCGCCGCTGACGACGCTCCACGCCGCGTCGCCGGAAGGCAAGCCGGCGCGATCCGTCGTCCGTGTCCTCGAACGTCTCGACGCTCTGTTTCTCTGTGAAGTCGAGATCGAGACCGGGCGCCCGCACCAGATCCGGATCCATCTGGCGGCCGCGGGGTTCCCTCTGGCCGGCGACCCCCTCTACGTCAGCGGTGGCTCACCCGCGCCCGGCGGCCGCGCGCTTCCGGGTGACGGAGGCTACTCGCTTCATGCGATGGAACTACGGTTCCCGTCGGCCGACGGAGGAACGATGACCGTGCGCTGTGCCCCGCCGCCGGTGCTCGGAACGACTCAGTCCTCGAAGCCGGCGAGAAACTCCGCCAGTCCCTCGGCCTCGAGCTGTTCCTTCGGCACGAAACGCAACGACGCGCTGTTGATGCAATAGCGCAATCCGGTCGGCTCGGGCCCATCCTCGAAAACGTGACCGAGGTGGCTGTCGCCCGTGGCGCTGCGCACCTCCACACGGTTCCAACCGAACTTGCGGTCGGCCTTCTCGACGACGTTCTCGGATACCAGCGGTCGGGTGAAGCTGGGCCAGCCGGTCCCGCTCTTGAACTTGTCGCGCGAGCTGAACAGCGGCTCGCCGCTGACGATGTCGACGTAGATGCCCTCGCGCTTGTTGTCCCAGTACTCGTTCTGGAACGCCCGCTCGGTCCCGTCCTCCTGCGTCACGTGGTACTGCAGCGGGGTCAACCGTGCGCGCAGCTCGTCGTCGCTGGGCCTGCTCCAGTCCCCGCCGCTGCTCTTCTCGGTCTTGTGCGCATCGGCCTCGTCCCCCCAGACGCGCTGGAGGAACGGCGTGCGGCCGGAGCCGTAACGGTAGCGCTTGTAGTGGTCGGGGTTCTTCAGGTGGTAGTCCTGGTGGTATTCCTCCGCCACGTAGAACTCGCTCGCCTCGACGATCGGCACGACGATCGGCTTGTCGAACTTACCCAGCGCCTGCAGGGCCTTTTTCGACTCCTCCGCGATCGCGCGCTGGTCTTCGTCGTGGTAGTAGACAACCGGTCGATATTGGGCGCCCCGGTCGGCGAACTGCCCGCCGCCGTCGGTCGGGTCGATCTGGCGCCAGAAGATGTGCAGGATGCGCGCGAAATCGATCTTCGTCGGATCGAAACGGACCTGCACCGCCTCGACATGGGTGGTCGCCCCCGACGAGACCTGCTTGTAGGTCGGGTTCGGCGTGTCGCCGCCCGTGTAGCCGGAAACGGCCGAGTAGATCCCTTCGACGCCGTCGAACGCCGATTCGATGCACCAGAAACAGCCGCCGGCGAGCGTGGCAATGCCGGCCGAGTCGGGAACCTCCGTGTCGGATCTCGCGGCGAACGCCTCCCCCGGGGGGGAGCAGGCGATTCCGGCCAGCAAGCAGATCGGTATCAGGAGCGCGCGAATTCTCATGGGATCCTCAGGTGCCACGGCGGTGGGTCGCCCTCGCAAACAGCGATATCGAGTTTACTATTCCCTGCAATCCGGCTCCTTTCTTCGGCCCGGGCCACGTGGTGCGGAGAGTAAAAAACCGTTTACGTCTCCGGACGTAGGATGGTTGAGAGCCGGACATGCGGCTAGAATCGGCTGATTCGGACATTGGAGGTGCGAGATGGAATCGCGACTGAGCGCCGCGTTGCGCTTGCTGGGTCTGTTGTTGATCGTGGCGCTGGTTGTCGGGGGAACGGCTCCGTTCCAGGCAGTTGAGGAGCCGCCGAAACCGGAGAAAGAGAAACCGGCGGACCAGGAGTCCGACGAGAAGGGCGAGGACAAGGGTGAGGCCCCGGCCGATAAGAAGAAAAAGAAGGACTCGAAGATCAAGCCCTACGACGAGGTGATCACCGAGGACGCCAAGACCGACATCGGCTTCTTCCGCACTCACATCGTGAAGGACAAGCTGTACTTCGAGATCCCGCCGGATGCGATGGACGTCGAGCTGGTCTGGGTCGCCCAGATCGAGCAGACCACGTCGGGCAACTCGTACGCGGGGATGCCGGTCAGCGACCGCGTCGTGCGCTGGGAACAGCGCGGAGAAAGGGTGCTCCTGCGCAAGGTGCTCCATGACATCCGCGCGGAGACGGATGACTCGATCGCGCTGGCCGTCACCAACACGAACCTCGCCCCGATCATCCGTGCCTTCGATGTCGTGGCGTGGGGCAAGGACAAGGCCCCGGTCATCGACGTGACCGAGCTCTACACCAAGGACGTCCCCGAGTTCAGCGCCCGGCGATCCCTCAACTCCGGCGCGATGGACTCCAAACGCTCGTTCGTAGAGTCGGTCAAGTCGTTCCCCAACAACGTCGAGGTGCGGGTCACTGCGAGCTACGCGCCGGGCAAACCGCGCACGATCCCGGGTGCGCCCCGCCTGCCGGGAGCGGACATCCCGACCTCCAGCGGTATCTCCGCCGTGCTGCATCACAGCATGGTCAAGCTCCCCGACGACCCGATGGCGCCGCGCCGGCAGGATGACCGCGTCGGATTCTTCTCGGTCGGATTCACCGACTACGCGGAGAATGCGGACCACGAGGCCGAGGCGGTCCGGTACATCACCCGCTGGCGGCTGGAAAAGAAGAAGCCCAAGGCCAAACTGTCCGAGCCGGTCAAGCCGATCGTGTTCTACGTCGGTCGCGGCACCCCCGAGAAGTGGAAGCCCTACGTCAAGGCCGGGATCGAGATGTGGCAAGGCCCGTTCGAGTCCGCCGGGTTCAAGAACGCGATCATCGGCAAGTACGCACCGGATCCCATCGATGATCCGGACTGGGATCCCGAGGACGCGCGCTTCTCGACGATCCGCTGGCTGCCGTCGGCGATCCCGAACGCCTTCGGCCCGCACGTCCACGACCCGCGCACCGGCGAGATCCTCGAGGCCGACGTGCGCATGTTCCACAACGTGCTGAAGCTCGTCCGCGACTGGTACTTCGTGCAGGCCTCCGCCAGCGACGAGCGCGCACAGAAACTGCCGATGCCCGACGACCTGATGGGTGAGCTGATCCAGTTCGTGGTCGCCCACGAGGTCGGCCACTCGATCGGGCTGCCCCACAACATGAAGGCGTCGTCGTCCTACAGCATCGAGCAGCTCAGGGATGCGGAGTGGACCAAGGCAAACGGAACCGCACCGTCGATCATGGATTACGCGCGCTTCAATTACGTGGCCCAGCCCGGTGACGACGCCGGTCTGACGCCGGGGATCGGTCCCTACGACCACTACGCGATCGAATGGGGTTACCGGCAGTACGCCTCCGGAGAGCAGGAGGAAGAAGGACTCGCGGCGCTGTTCGCGAAACAGGTCGACGAGCCGATGTTCCGTTTCGGCCGACCCAATCCTTTTGGAGACTCGACTCAACAGACCGAGGATCTCGGATCCGACGCCGTCGCCGCGACCGAGCTCGGCCTCAAGAATCTGGAGCGGATCGCCGGTTTCATGGTGCCCGCGACGAGCAAAGAGGGCGAAGACTACGACTTGCTGAACAACATGTACCAGGCGCTGATCGGGCAGTGGGCGCGCGAGATCGTCCACGTCGCCAACGTCGTCGGCGGTGTCCGCCAGGACAACCTGTACTACGGCGATGCCGACGCCCGGTTCAAACCCAACGATGCCGAGTACCAGCGGCGCGCGGTGGAATTCCTGCTCGAGAACGGGCTCAAGACGCCGGACTTCTTCCTGTCGCAGGACATCATCCTGCGCATCACCGGAAGCGGCGTCGCGGGTCAACTACAATCGGCCCAGCAGCGATTCCTCGCGAGTCTCGTGAACGCTTCACGCATCAACCGGATGTCGGAGCACGCCGCCTGGGACGAGTCCGCGTACACCCCGGTCGAGCTTCTCGCCGACCTGCGCGGGGGGGTGTTCAGCGAGATCACGTCGAATCGGCCCGTCGACCTGTATCGCCGCAACATGCAGCGGTCCTACGTCGACCACCTCGGGCAATCGCTGATCAAGCCCCGGGCCGATTCGGACATGCCGACGCTGGCTCGTGCCGAGCTGCAGGAAATGGCGGAGCTGTTCTCCAAATCGACGAGCAGCGACGCGATGACCCAGGCGCACATCGTCGATCTCGCGGCGCGTGTCGAGCGCTGGCTCGAGGCGGATCCTGCCGAGGCGCCGGCGTCGGGCTCGCGGACCGGTCTCCAGTACGAGGAGGGCGTGTATCGCGAGAAGGGCTGCTGGGAAGAGTAACCTCCGCGACCCATCGAAACGAACATGAGGGGGGCGGGTCACCGCCCCCTTTCTTTTAATTCAACTCGAAACGGCCGACCCGGAGCGTCTCGACGACTTCGGCACCCTCGGTCACGCGAATCCACGATCCGGGTGACACGTCGTTGTAAGTCGAACGCGTGTCCGAGTCGGGCCACCAGACTCGAAGCTCGACGATGCGTGTGGCGTCGCCGAGGCCGACCTCCAGGCGCCCCAACGGCGATCCGCCGAAACTGCTCACGCTGCCCGCGGCGCGGTGGATCTCGCGCTGCCCGCGTGGCGTGTCGACGACGATCGCGACACGCGCGCCCACGCCGAGGCGGTTCGTCCGGTTTCCGCGCAGTTCGATGCCCAGCTGAACGCCGCCGCCGCCGGGGTTGACGAACAGTGCGTTGGCGAACGCGTCCGATGGATAGAACCCGCCGAGCTGGTGGTAGATGTCCTGGTCGCCGTCGTGATCGATGTCGGCGAAGGCGATCCCGTGACCCTTTTGCAGGTGTCCCAGGCCGGTCGAGACGGTCACGTCTTCGAAACGCGCGCCATGGACGTTGTGCAACGCCACGTTGGGGACGAGGGTCCTGATGTCGGGATTCCCGGTCCCGAGATACAGGTCGAGAAAGCCGTCGTTGTCCAGGTCGCCGAAGTTGGCTCCCATCGGCAGCCACGGCCGGTCGAGCCCGGCCTGGACGGCGACGTCGGTGAACCTTCCGTTGCCGTCGTTGCGGTAGAGCGCCGGCGGCGGTCCGTCGTACGGCTCGCCGGTGTAGTCGCGGACCACGTCGGCGAGCAGACCCTCGTAAGCGCCGACGAACAGGTCCAGGTCCCCGTCGTTGTCGTAGTCGAAGAACCACGGCGCAAAACTGCGTTGCAGCGGACCGACCAGCCCCAGCTCGGGGGCGACATCCGTGAAGCGCAGGTTGCCGTCGTTACGGTACAGCCTGTTGTCGCCGACATTGGACACGTAGAGATCCATGTCTCCGTCGTTGTCGTAATCGCCCGCGGTGACGCCCTTGGCGTACGTGTCGTTCGTCACACCCGCCTCGGCCGCGACGTCGGTGAACGTGCCGTCGCCGTTGTTGCGGAACAGCTGCGACGGGAAGTCGAGCTCCGCGGGCGCCCAGGCCTCGTTCCCGACGTAGAGGTCGAGGTCTCCATCCTGATCGAAGTCGGCCCAGCAGGCCGCCTGCGTCGGTCGCGCCGGGACGGCGAGACCGGCACCGTGCGTGACGTCGACGAAGGTCCCGTCATCGTTGCGGAGAAGCGAGTTGCGCATCCGCCCGTCGTTGAACTGCCAGGCCCCGCGCAGGACCAGCAGGTCCACATCGCCGTCGTTGTCGTAGTCCCCGCCGATCAGGTTCAGTCCGCCGAGCTGGGAATCGAGCCCGGCCGATTCGGTGCGTTCGGAGAACGACCCGTCGCCATTGTTGTGGTACAGCCGCAGCGAGCCCGACGGGTCGGACGTGGACGTCACGATGTCCACGAAACCGTCCGCGTCGAAATCCTCGGTCACGACCCCGCCGGCCAGCTCGAGGCCCGCGACCTCGAGGTGCGAGGCGACGTTGGCAAAGCGCGGCAGGCCGGCGGGCGCTTCATGCGTTTTCGGATCGATGCGCAGATCGGGCTCGACGCCGTCGGGGTGTTCGCCCAGGGCCATCGCGACGACGTTGAGCAACCAGCGCGCCTCGGGGTCGCCCGGATTGTGTTCGAGAAAAGCCCGCAGCCCGAAGAGCGCTTTTCTGGCGGCGTCCGGATCCGTGTGCACCCCGCCGCCCTCGATCGGGAAGATGCAACTCTGGCTCGAATGGTGCTTCACGCAGTTTCGCTGCTCGGCCAGCCGCAAGTACGCCAGCGCACGCTGCATGTGCATGGCGGCGAGCGCCTTGCGCAGCTCCGAGCCCGGTGGCGAGCGCGATGCGGGTAGGGAGATCAGGTCGATGGCTTCGTCCGCGTGCCGGGTGGCCTGCTCGAGAAGCCCCTGGTTCGTTTCGAGCTCGGTGATACGCAACAGCTCGAAGAAGCGATGCGGATCTTCGAGGCTCTCGTCGGCGAGCTTCGCCCGCAGCTCCTCGAGCGGGCGCATGCCGAAGTAGCGGTTGTCGCCGGCTCGAAGTCCTTCGGCGAGCTCGATGAACTCCCGCCGGGCCTCCTCGGCGGACAGGTGAGGAATGCGCTCGTCCGTCGCGCAACCCAGGCCCGCCAGCATGCAGAGCAGCGCGAGAAGGCTCGGACCGTCCATCGAGGTATTCATGCAGTGGCCCCATTGTAGACTTCCGCGGTGGCACGGATCTCCAACCGGATCTTCCGGCGTTGGCTGCTCTCGCTGAACGCGCTGGCGCCGGCGACGGCCGGCGACGGGCTACCCGACCCGACGGGGCTCCGCGGCGCCGACTGGGTGCGTGGGGCGGTACAGCGTTTGGGTTTCGTCCAGGTGGATCCGATCGCGGTGGTCGCGCGGGCCCACGACCAGATCCTGTTCGCACGGAACACCGCCTACCGTCCGTCGCACCTGAAGCGGGCGCTCGAAGTGCGAAGAACTCTGTTCGAGAACTGGACGCATGACGCCGCGATCCTCCCCGTGGAGACCTTCCCCTACTGGCGCCACTACATGGCCCGCTTCAAGCGCTACGAGGTCCACGCGGGATACAAGCGCTATTTCGCCTCGACCAACCGGAAGACGCTCTCCTTGGTGCGGCGTCACGTGAAGCGGCACGGTGTGACGCGGGCGAGGGACATCGAGAGCGAGAAGGCGGACTGGGGCGACGTGTCGTTCCCCGTCCCGACGGTCGCCAAGATCTCGGTCGAGTACCTGTGGCGCATCGGTGAGATGGCCGTCGCCGGACGCGCGGGCCAGGAGAAGACCTACGACCTTGCCTCGCGGGTGATCCCGGAGGATTGCTACCGGGTAACGGTGAGCGAGAGGGACTACGTCGACTGGGCCTGCCGCGAATCGCTGCGCCGGCTGGGCGCGGGCACCCCTGCGCAGATCGCCCACTTCCTCGACGCCGTGTCCACCGAACAGGCGCAGGCCTGGTGCGAGAAGAATCACGGCAAGGCGTTGACGTGCGTCCGTGTCGAGCTGGCCGATCGCTCGAGCTCCCGCCCGGTCTACGCCTTCGAAGACTGGACTCGTCGTATCGACGACGTGCCGAGTGCGCCCGGCAAGCTGCGGTTGCTCAGCCCGTTCGACCCGCTGATCCACGACCGCAACCGCACGAGAAAGATCTTCGGCTTCGACTATGCCGTGGAGATCTTCGTTCCGGCGGGCAAGCGCAAGTACGGCTACTACGTCCTGCCGATCCTCGAGGGCGAGCGCTTCGTCGGCCGGGTCGATCTCAAGCTCGATCGCAAGAAGCGTCGGCTGGACGTGCTCGGCCTGTGGTGGGAGCCGCGGGTCCGAGTGACCGCGCAGCGGCGCAAACGGCTCCAGCGTCAGCTCGAGCGGCAAGCCAGGTTTGGCGGCGTCGACCGGGTCGGCACGTTCTAGCGCTCACCACGACCCGCCGCCGCCGCCGCCCCCCCCTCCTCCGGAGAATCCACCCCCACCGGATCCGCTCGAACCCGACGAGCGCGGGCCGGCCATCATCGGACCCGTCGCCTGCGTCATCGTGTTCTGCAGGCTGCGGTGGAACGCCGCGGTCGTGATCCCGGCGTCGAACGGGCGTGTCCCCACGTACCAGCCGGGCGCGTTGCCCGCGGCATAGATCCCCTCGAACTCCCGCGCCCATTTTTCGGCCACGCCGAGGGCCATCGCATACGGGAGCAACGACTCGAACACGTTGCGCTGCCGGTCCGCTTCGAGCTTGTGGGACTCGACGCGTTCGGTGAACTCCTCGAAACCCAGCGCCCAGCCGCGGGCCGCAACACCACGTTTGGTCCGGCGCGGCATCGCCGGTGCGAACGCGCCGAAAGCGATGAGCGTGGCCAGCCCGGCGATGACCGGAAGGATGAACGCGTGCGGGAAGATCGCGCCCTGCATCGCTCCGAGCGTCACCCCGACACCGAAGACCACGATCCCGGCCAGGAAGCCGTACAGGACATACCTGAGCGAGGTCCTCGCAGGGTCACTGTCGAAGTAACCGTTGCGTACGAGACGGCCATAGAGCGCGCGTTTGACCTTGGGCACTTCCTTGTAGAACTTCTGCGCCAGATCCTTGGCCTCCGTTCGATCACCCCCCTTGAAGATCCCGTCGAACACGATGCGCTCGTACTCCGTGAGCTCATCGTCTCCTCTACGTAGACGATGGAACACGACGTTCTTCGTCTTGATCAGGCCAAACAGGTGCTCTTCTTCTTGAACTTCGATCTTCATGAAACCGCGGACGGCCAGATCGACGACCGTCGCCGTGAGGTCGCGAAGGTCCATCTTTTCATCGACGACCGTCCCGACTTCTCCCGGGCGGAGATCCTCCGGAGGCTCATAACGCACGACGACCGAGCCGGCGCCCGCCGGATCGCGGCCGATCTTCTTCCAGCGTCGCCACAGGCCGGCGACGGCGATCAACGGGGCCAGCAGGATCAGGTTCGCGGCGATGAACTTGCCGGTGCGGGCAACCGGACCGGGGAACTCGACCAGCCCGGGCGGGAAGCCGACGGCAAACGACAGCCCCTCGTGCGGGTCGAGGACGCGGGAAGCCTCGATCTTCAGCGTGTCCCGGCGCAGCCTGGACCAGAGGACCTCGGTCGCCGTCGATCCGTAGACACCGGTGCAGCCGGCTTTCTGGATCGAGTCGTCGTCAACGGCGGCCGGCAGACGGATCGTCGCCGACGCGTATTCGATCCGTGTCGCCCAGTTGGTCCCGGTCACGTTCCAGTAGAGCTCGTCGTAGCCCTCGAACTGGCGTAGTGCATCGGTCAACCTGTAACGGATGTTGTAGACGACCTCGCCGGTGTGCGTCACGTCGGGGTGACCGATGCGGATCTTCGTGTTCGACCCTTCTTTCGTCACCTTGACGGGGTGCTCCGCACCGCTGTCGTCGACGACATCGACGAGCCGGAAGCCGAGGCCGTACTGGAACCCCTTGGGGTCGGTGTAACGGACGGGGATCATCCGGTAAATCCCGCGGCGCGGTTCGGAGAAGTCGACCACGATGCGTTCGATCACGGTGACCGTTGCATCCGGTTCGATGCGGATCTCGGCCTCGAAGCGTTGGATGACGAACGCTCCCAGGTCGGCGTCGGCGAGCGGCACGAACAGGGTGAACGCGCAGGCCAACACGCAGAGGCGTGCAAACCGGGTCCGTGTCATGGGTTATCCCTCCAGGTCGAAACGAGGCACCGCCGCCTCGGCGGCCGAATCCAGCTCGAAGAATTCGCGCTCGGCGAAACCGAAGATCCGCGCGACGAAGAGATCGGGGAATGACTGGATGCGAGTGTTCAGGTCGCGGACCACGGCGTTGTAGTAACGCCTTGCGTTCTGCAGCTTGTCCTCGACCTCGACGAGTGATGTGTGGAGCTGGCGAAAACCGTCGCTCGCCTTCAGGTCGGGGTACGCCTCCACGATGGCGAACAGACGCCCGATCCGCTCGCTGAGGTGCGATTCCGCCTCGCCGGCGTTCCCCGGCGCGCCCGCTTCACGCGCACCTTCCGCGCCGGCGCGTGCCCGTGTCACCTCCTCGAGCGTGGAGCGTTCGTGCGCGGCGTAGCCCTTGACGGTCTCGACCAGGTTCCGGATCAGGTCGTGCCGTTGCTTCAACTGGACATCGATGTCGGACCACGCGGCGGCGGCGCGGTTCCGTAGACCGACCAACCGATTGAAAAGAAGGCCGACCGTGATCAGCAGCGCGGCCAGGAGAACGAGGAGGACGGGTCCCAGCATGGACCAAGGATAACCCGGGCCGTGGCTGTTATTCGCTCAGCGATCCCACTCGCAGATGTAGCCCGTCGGCATCCAGAAGTCGTCGCCCGAATGATCCACGTCGACCCACTCGCCCCCGTCGTAGGTCGCGAGGTAGTCCTCGGAACCGGTGTAATCATTGGGTTGCCCGGGCATCCAGTGGGTGAACTCCCACGGCGTGCCGTCGACCCACTTCCAAACACCCTCCTCCTCGTGGTCGCTCGCGCCCAGGAACATGTAACGGTTGTCACAGAGCTCCGCGATGAAGGCGGCCTCGGCTTCGCTGGTGACCGTCGCCAGATGCGCACCGTCCGCCTTGCACGCTTCACGTGCCGAGGTCCAGCTGAGGTCCTCCACCTCGTCGACCAGCCGGTAGTGGTGGTCGCCGAACGCGACCGCGTCTTCCGGCGGCGGGGGTGGACCGGGCTTGGTGTCCGGCGATTCCTGGAGCGGGAGAGCGAGGAGCAGCAGTGCGGCGAGGATCTTCATACGGGTCAGGATGCACTCGAGCGGCGCACTCGGCAAGTCCGGGGGCGGTTCGATGGCATCGAGAAAGGTTGAAAAACTGGCCTTATTGGATTTTTTTCGAAAAAGTGGAATTCTTTTCTTGACTGACCGTTCTTAAACTGCGAGGATACACGACATGGGCAGACCGAGAGAATTCGATCCGGCAGACGCGCTCGAGAAGGCGATGCACCTGTTCTGGGAAAACGGCTACGAGTCAACGTCGATGTCCGACCTCGTGGCCTCGACCGGGGTGCACCGCGGCAGCCTCTACGCGACCTACGGGAACAAGGAAGAGATCTTCCTCGCCGCGCTCAAGCTCTACGGCAAGACGCACGGCCTCGACATGATCCTCCCGATCCTCGAATCCGACCGGCCGATTGCCGCTCTCAAGCGGCTCATCTGGGACCGGTATGACGATTACGTTTCCGGGGTCAGTACCTCGGGATGTCTGATCTGCAACACGCTCGCCGAGATCACGCCCGAGGACGAAACGGTTTTCGGGTTCATCGGCTACTTGCTGGACAAGCGGGCCGAGCTCTTCGCGCAGGCGCTCGAGCGGGCGAAGGAGCTCGGACAGCTGAAACCGCACCAGGATCCGGTCGCGCTGGGTCGTTACCTCAACACGTTCCTGCTGGGGGTCGCCCTGCAGATCCGGCTCCAACCCGACAACGAGACGATGCGCGAGTCGATCGAGGTCGGGCTCGCCGTTCTGGACTGATTTTTTTTGTCCTATTTAAGAATGATTATTCTCAAATGGAGTTGGAAATGAGCAAACGAGGCGGAAGAGTCGAGCGTTTGGCCCGCTGGATCGTCACCCACCCATGGGTCGTTCTGGCCGCGACCCTGGTGATCATCCTGACGGCCGGCGCGGGGGTGACGCAGCTCGGGTTCACGACCAACTATCGCGTCTTCTTCGGTCAGGACAACCCGGATCTGGCGGCATTCGAGAAGGTCCAGGCGATCTACACCAAGAACGACAACATCCTGCTCGTCGTCACTCCCGAGAGCGGTGAGGTGTTCGACGCCGCGACGATCCGGGCGATCGGGTCGTTGACCGAGGGGGCGTGGCAGATCCCCTACGCCATCCGCGTCGACTCGGTCACCAACTTCCAGCACTCCCGGGCGGAGGCGGACGATCTGATCGTCGCCGACCTGATCGAGGATCCGGCCTCCCCCACCCACGCCGAGCTCGCCTTCGCCAAACGGGTCGCGCTCGAGCGTGTCGAGCTGGTGAATCGCGTCATCGCACCGGACTCCGATGTCGCCGGCGTCAACGTCACCCTGCAACTCCCGGGCGAGGACCCGATGGAGGTCTTCGCCGCAGCCGGCGCCGCGCGCGAGCTCGCCGCCGCGATCGAGGACCAGTTCCCCTACGTGAATGTCCGTCTTACCGGCCTGACGATGCTCAACAACGCGTTCGCCGAATCGGGCGTGCGCGACATGAAGACGCTCATCCCGATCATGTACGTCGGGTTGCTGCTGGCGATGGGACTGCTGCTCCGCTCGTTCTGGAGCACCATCGGGACGGTGTCGGTCGTCGCGCTGTCCGCCGTCGGAACGATGGGGCTGGCGGGCTGGCTCGGATGGAAGCTCGACCCCGTCTCTGCGCAGGCACCGACGATGATCTTGACGCTGGCCATCGCCGACAGCATCCACGTGCTCGTCACCACGCTGCAGAAGATGCGCAACGGGAGCGACCGGAGGTCGGCCCTGGTGGAGAGCCTGCGGCTGAACTTCGTCGCGATCACGCTGACCAGCGTGACGACCGTCGTGGGGTTCCTCTCGATGAACTTCAGTGACTCCCCGCCGCTCGGCCAGCTCGGCACGCTGACCGCGATCGGTGTCAGCCTGGCGTTCCTGCTCTCAATCCTGTTCCTGCCGGCGTTGATGTCCGTGCTGCCGCTGCGCGCGCCCGCCGCCTCGAAGCGACCGCGCTCGCCGGCCTTCGATCGACTGGGAGAGTTCGTCGTCGCGCGGAAGAACGCGCTGCTGGTCGCGTCGGTCGTCGTGGCGGCGTTGCTCATCGCGATGCTGCCGACCAACCGGGTCGACGATCGGTTCGTGCACTACTTCGACGAGTCGATGGCCTTCCGCCAGGACTCCGACTACACGGTGGATCACCTGACCGGCGTCTACCAGATGCAGTTCTCGATCGACTCGGGCAAGTCGGGCGGGGTCAACTCGCCGGAATACCTGGAGACGCTGGACGCCTTTACCGGCTGGCTGCGCGATGAGCCGGCGGTCCTGCACGTGAGCTCGCTGAGCGACACGATGCGCCGGCTGAACATGAACCTGCACGCGGACGACCCCGCGTACTTCCGCTTGCCCGAGGACCGCGACCTGGCGGCGCAGTACATGCTGCTCTACGAGATGTCGTTGCCCTACGGGCTGGACATCAACAACCAAGTTAACGTCGACAAGAGCTCGACCCAGGTGGTGGTCACGGTCGGCAACATGTCGAGCTCGACGTTCCTGGAGCTGGCCGAGCGCGCCGAGACCTGGCTTGTCGACAACGCACCGGAGTCGATGCACGCACGGGCGACCGGCCCCGCGGTGATGTTCAGCCGCATCTCGCGACGCAACGTGCAGAGCATGATCGTCGGCACGTTGCTGGCGTTCGGGCTCATCACGCTAGTGCTCACGCTGGCGTTGCGCAGTGTCAAGATCGGCCTGCTCAGCCTGATCCCCAACGTGATTCCCGCCGCGACCGCCTTCGGCGTCTGGGCCCTGCTCGTCGGCGAGATCGGCTTCGCCGTCTCGGTCGTCGCGGCGCTGACGATCGGGATCGTCGTCGACGATTCGGTGCACTTCCTGACGAAGTACCTCGTCGCGCGGCGCGAAGAGCGGATGAGCCCTCCGGATGCCGTGCGTTACGCCTTCGGCTCGGTCGGCCGTGCGCTGTGGATCACGTCGGCGGTGCTCGTCGCCGGCTTCGCCATCCTGGCCCAGTCGACGTTCAAACAGAACGGCGATCTCGGCCTGCTCTCGGCGGTCACCATCGCGATCGCCCTGATGGCCGACTTCTTCATGCTTCCCGGCCTATTGCTGCTCGTCGACCGTCAACGCGGCGAGCGAACCGTCACTGCGTCCCTCAAACCCGTTCAAAGGAGAGCCACGATGAAACACTCGACGTCCGTTGCCACCGTTTTGATCCTGGCGCTGTTTGCGGCGCTGCCCGTCTCGGCCGATGCGCTCGAGCAGCGCGGCCTGGAAATCGCGCTCGAGGCCGATCGGCGTGACCTCGGTTTCGGAGACTACACGGCGGATCTGACCATGGTGCTGCGCAACAAACACGACGAAGAAAGCGTGCGCAGCCTGACGACCCGTGTTCTGGAGCAGGAGGCCGACGGCGACAAGAGCCTGGTCGTCTTCGACAAGCCCGCGGACATCGACGGAACCGCGCTCCTGACGTTCAGCCACAACACGGGGAACGACGATCAGTGGCTCTTTCTGCCGGCGCTGAAACGCGTCAAGCGGATCGCCTCCATCAACAAGTCCGGCTCCTTCGTGGGCAGCGAGTTCGCCTACGAGGACATCAGCTCGCAGGAGATCGAGGAGTACACCTACCGCTTCATCCGTGAAGAGACGTTGGACGGCGTGCCGATGTTCGTCGTCGAGCAGTACCCGACGGATCCCAAGTCCGGCTACACCCGGCAGGTGACCTGGCGCGACCAGCAGGAGTACCGCCTGCACAAGATAGAGTTCTACGACCGCAAGGACTCGCTGCTCAAGACCCTGACCTATACCGGCTACGAACAGTTCCTGGGGCAGTACTGGAGACCCGCGACGATGAGCATGGTCAACCACCAGACCGGCAAGAGCACCGTGCTGAACTGGACCAACTACGCATTCCAGTCCGGGTTGACCGACGCCGATTTCAACCGGGCAACGCTGGCCCGGGCGAGGTAACGGCGATGACCCCGCGAACCCTCATCGTGCTCGGACTCACGCTCCTGCTGGCCGGGTTGCCCGCGCCCGCTCGGGCGGAGTCCGAGCGCGAGTGGGGCGGCTTCGTCGCCGCCGAGCTGCGGGCGTTCGACGGCGATACCCAGCCTTCGCTCGTCGCCGAGCCGGAGTTCGAGTGGCGCGGACCGAATGACCGGAACCGCTTCGCGTTCAAGCTGTTCGCCCGTGGTGACTCGCTGGACGACGAACGCACGCACGCCGATGTCCGCGAGCTTTACTGGGAACGCAACGGCCGTTCCTGGGAGCTGCGTGCGGGGATCAGCAAGGTGTTCTGGGGCGTGACCGAGTCTCAACACCTGGTCGACGTGATCAACCAGACGGATCTCGTCGAGAACCCGGATGGAGAGGACAAGCTCGGCCAGCCGATGATCAAGTTCACGACGATCCGCAACTGGGGCATCGTGGATGTCTTTCTGCTGCCGGGGTTTCGTGAGCGCACGTTTGCCGGACTCGACGGACGCCTGCGCGGCCCGCTGGTCGTCGACACGGACCTGACGACCTACGAATCCTCGGCGGGCGACGAGCATCTCGACATCGCCGCGCGCTGGTCGCACACGTTCGGTGTGTTCGATCTCGGCGTCGCCGGGTTCAAGGGCACCAACAGGGAACCGCGGTTGCTCCCCAGCGGTGCGGTTCTCGCACCGTTCTACGACCAGATGGAGCAGGTCGGCGTGGATCTCCAGGCGACGGTGGGCGATTGGCTCTGGAAACTGGAATCGATCCGGCGGACCGATTCCGTCGAGACTTTCGTCGCGGCCACCGCGGGGCTGGAGTACACGTTCTGGGGCGTGCGCGACTCGTCGATCGACGTCGGCCTGCTGGTCGAGTACCTGTGGGACGAGCGCGGCGACCGCGCGGCGACGCCGTTCGATGACGACTGGTTCGTGGGGAGCCGTCTGGCGTTCAACGACACCGCCGACAGCACCGTGCTCGCCGGGATGATCTTCGAGCCCGAGAGCGGAGCCCGATCGGGTCTGGTCGAGGCGCGGCGGCGCTTCGGCGCACACTGGATCGTCGAGGCCGAGCTACGTACCTTCCACGGCGGCAGCCGCTTCGATCCCATCGCCGCCGTCGCCCGCGACGATCATGTCCTGCTCAGCGTCCAGCGTCACTTCTGACTATTGCGGCACCGGAAAGCCACGGTCGCGCATCAGCGGGGCGATCCCGGCATCGCGTCCGCGGAAGGCGCGGTAGGCGTCGGCCGGGTCGACCGCGTTGCGCACGGCGAACAGATTGTCCACCAGCTTGTCGGCCAGCTCCTCGTCGTAGAACCCGCCGGGCGCCTCGGCGAACGCCTCGGCCGCATCGGACGTCAGGACGTCGGCCCACATGTAGCCGTAGTAGCCCGCCGAATAGCCCTCACCCGAGAAGATGTGGCTGAAGTGCGTGCTGCGGTGACGCATCACGATCTCGTCGGGCATGTTCAACACCTCGAGGGTCTCGCGCTCGAACGCGTCGGGATCGAGACCGGCGGGATCGATCGTGTGGTAACGCATGTCGACCAGCGCCGAGGCGAGGTACTCCGTCGTGGCGAAGCCCTGGTTGAACGTCGCCGCGTTCTTGATCTTGGCCACCAGCTCGTCCGGGATCGGCTCGCCGGTCTCGTGGTGCACGAGGTAGCTGTCGATCACCTCGTCGGTCAGCAGCCAGCGCTCCAGCAGCTGCGACTGGAACTCGGTGTAGTCCCGCACGCCGCCGTTGAGCGTCGGGTAGGCCACGTTGGAGGAAAGCGCGTGCAGCGCGTGCCCGAACTCGTGGAAGAACGTGCGGGCGTCGTCCCACGAGATCAGCACCGGCTCGCCCGGCGCGCCCTTGATGAAGTTGGAGTTGTTCGAGCTCAGCACGGTCTTCTTGCCGTCGAACGTCTCGTGGCTGCGGTAGGTGGTGGCCCAGGCGCCGGAGCGCTTGCCGGGCCGCGCGTAGGGATCCAGGTACCACAGGCCGACGTGCTCGCCGCTGTCCTTGTCGGTGACCTCCCAGACCTCGACGTCCTCGTGGAACACGGGAACCGATCCCTCGGCGACGGGTTTGAACTCGAACTTGAACAGCCTGCCCGCCACGTAGAACATCGCGTCGCGCAGTTTCTCGAGCTGGAGGTACTGGCTGACCTCGTCGGAATCGAGGTCGTAGCGCGCCTGGCGCACCTTCTCGGCGTAGTAGCGGTAGTCCCACGGCTCGATCGTGATGCCCGCGCCCTCGGCGTCGGCGATCGCCTGCATGTCGGCGACCTCTTCCTTCACGCGGGCGAGGGCGGCGGGCCAGACGGCCTCCATCAGCTCGAGCGCGCGCTCCGGTGTCTTGGCCATGCGGTTCTCGAGGCGCCACTGCGCGTAGTTGTCGTACCCCAGCAGTTGAACCCGTTCGTGCCGCAGCGCGAGGATCTCGGAGATCAACGCGTTGTTGTCGTTCTCGTCGCCGTTGTCGCCGCGCGAGTAGTACGTCCGCCAGACTTTCTCCCGGAGTTCGCGCTCGTCCGAGAACGTCAGGAACGGATCCATCGACGAGCGGGTGTTGGTGATCGCGTATTTACCGGGCTCCTCACGTTCGCTCGCCGCGGCCGCGGCGGCCTGGACGAAGGAATCGGACAGGCCGCTGAGCTGATTCTCTTCGAGATACAGCACGTAGCCCTCTTCATCCGCCAGCATGTTGTTGGCATATTGCGTGTGGAGCTCGGCCAGCCGCTTGTTGATCTCGGCGTAGCGCGCCTTCGCGTCGCCCTCGAGCGTCGCCCCGTTGCGGGCGAACTGCTCGTAGGTCAGCAGGGTCAGCCGTTGCTGATCGGGCCTGAGAGAGTCCATCTCGTTGTCGTAGACCGCCTTGATGCGCTGGAACAGCGCCTCGTTCTGCGTGATCTTGGTGCGGAACTCCGAGAGTATGGGCGACATCTCGCGCTGGATCTCACGAAACTCCGGCGTCGAGAGGTTGCCGCTCCAGATGCTGTAGTAGGTGAACACCCGGCCGAGCGGCTGGCCCGCCCGTTCCATCGCCTCGATCGTGTTCTCGAAGGTCGGCGGCTCCGCGTTGCCCGCGATCGCGTCGATCTCCTCGAGCTGCATCGCCATGCCCTCCTCGAGCGCGGGCTTGAGCGCCGCGAGATCCATGCGGTCGAACGCCGGCACACCGCCGTGCGGGCCGCTCCATTCCGCCAACAAGACATTGTCTCCGTCCACGGTTCCGGTTGCCTCCTCGTCGCCGGCGCAGGCGACGGCGAACACCATCGCGGCTACGCATGCGATTCTCACAAAGTCAGCTCGCATGATCTCGACCTCTCTTATTAAGATTGGAGACGAGATTTTAGCGGATTCGCGGTCGCCCGCCCATGGCGGCACACGCGGAGACAGGCGCGGCCGTTACCCGATGTCGGGCTGCTGGGCCGAGGGGATCAGGGCTCGTCGACCAGCGTGGTGCCGGCGCGCTCGTCCCAGACTCCGGCTGCCTGACCGTACTCGTCGACGACCATGATCAACCCGATGCCGTTCCCGGAGACGATCTCACCCATACGATCGACGTGGGTCTGACGGGAAGCGTCGTCGAGATCGTTCCAGCCGTCGACCCGGGTAACCATCACCGGTCCGGCCGTATCGGCGTCCTTCACCTCGAGCGTCGGCGGCATGCCTGCCAGATCGGGGACCGCGGGCGGGGCACCGCCACCGGGCAGGATCACGAAGTTGACGATCGCCGAGGCGATCGCCAGCACGATCGAAGCGGCGACCATCCATTTCATGCGCCGGCGCTGTTTTTCGAGGTCGGTTTGCTTCTGGCTCTTACGGAGCTCCTCGATCTGGGCCTGCTTCTTGCCCTGCATTTCCTTGAGCGCGCCCACGTAGAGCTCTTCCTTGCTCGCCTCTCGCGGACCGGCCACGGCCTCGGCCTCATCGGCGGCCGAAGCCGCAAGCCGCTCGCGCAGATCCTGCGGCCGGTCCTGCCGCTCGTTGAAATCCACGTCGATGTAGGGATCGCGAAGAACCGGGGCCAACTGGAGCTTGATCGAGAACAGGGAACGGCCGGCTTCCTGCAGCTCGGCGGCGAGCGATTCGATTTCGGCGACGAGTGCGGCATCGCGCTGCGTCTGCAAACGCGTGGACACCGACTCGAGGGCGGTCATGTTTTGCCTGATTCTGCCGAGCACGCGGTCACGCTGCTTGCGGAGCGCTTCGCTGTCCTCGGAGGGTTTGCCGAGCTCGCGCCAGGCGGTGAACAACCTCTCGAGCGAGGAGCGGATGGCGATCGCGTCGATCGTCGCCCGGCACGATTCCTGGGTGATGTTCTCGGCGGCGAAGGCCTCCAGGTGCTCGCGCTCCGCGGCGGTGAGCGAGGGTTCCATGTCCTCGAGATTACCCTGGGTCAACGACTCGGCCAGTTCGGCAAGACGCAGCGCGAGAACCGAGCCGGCCACGAGCTCGTCCTGCTGGCAAGACAACACGTCGCCGATCTTGAGCAGGTAGTCGCGGTCGTTCTGGTTCAGCGACTCATCCATCGTGACCGCCCGGTCGAGCTCGGCCTCGAGTCTCAGGGCCGCCCCGACGATATCCCCCAGGATCTCGCCGGAGGCGCGCATCGTGTCGACGTTGAGCGTCCGCGTGTCGATGACGTGCTTGAGTTGGCGATCGGCGAGCAGACGCAGGCGAAGGAATTTGCGCGGCAGCTCGTGGCGCGGTCCCTCGGTCGCCTCGTCGGCGGCCATCCCGACGATGGTCTGCAATTCTTCGGCCCGCGGCTCGAAGTGCAAGTCGCGCGTGATTTGCCGACGCGCCTCGAGCAGGCTGCTGCCGGCGATCTCCCGGAGCATGGTGTCGATCTGGATCGACAGCAGTTCCAGCATGTCGACGAGCCGATCGATTCTCGTGGGAGCGGCGACCGTTACCATACGCGTGTTCCATCGAGCCTGGCGAGGCCGGAGGGGGTTTCTGTCGGGTTGTACCAGTAGACGCCGTCGTAGTGGACCGTACTGGCCAAACCCAGCGAGACGCTGCCCACAAAGAGGCGGGAATCGGGGTCGCCCTCGGGGTGGAAGATCAGCCACCAGCCGATCGTCCCCATGTCGAGGTAGATCCACGGCTCGCGTCCCTGCGCCTTCGACAGGATCGGCTCCGCGCTGTCCAGGTAGCCGCCCGAGATCAGCGGCTCGAACGTTTCGGGATCCAGCGTCGGGAAGTCTCCGTTGTCCGCGTAATAACGCGCCATTCCCTTGTGCAACTCGGTCAGGGAAGCGCCGAGGGCGGTTCGCTTGGACTTCTTGAGGGCGCGGTCGAAAACGGGAATCGCGATCGTGGCGACCAGGCCGATGATCAGCACGACGACCATCAGCTCCACCAAAGTGAAACCGGATTGACGCTGACGCTGCCTCATCGACCCGACTCCCTGTAAGCCCCGGGCGCGGGGCCCCCTGCTCCACGCCGGCTACGTAATACCTGATCCCCACGATCGGGCCGGTCAAGCCGGGTCAAGAAAGATCGGCGAAGTCGGCTTTTTAGCGCTTGGAGGCGGGCCGGAAGGCGACGATCGTCAGGTCGTCGGCGTGGCCGTGCGGGCCGTTTCCGGCCATGCGGTCGCGGGCCAAGGAGGCCAGCCGGTCGACCGCTCGGCCGAGTGGCCGGATTCGTGCCCGTTCGGCGATCTCGTCGACGCGCACGTTGTCGAACAACCCGTCGGACGCGACGACCACCGTGTCGCGGACGGCGAGCCGGACGGGCACGCCGAGCTCGATCCGCATCTTCTCGAGGCCGAGCATGTTGCTCACCAGGTGGCGCTCCTCGTGCTCCATCGCCTCACGCGCGCGGAGCAGGCCGGCCTCCTCGGCGAACCCCGTGGGCCCGTGGGCGATGCTGCGATATTTCAGCTTGCCCCGCCCCCCGATCACCAGACAGATCGAATCGCCGACCGTGATCGAGCGTGCCGATTTCGAGTCGAGGATGACGACAGCGATCGTCGCCAGCGCACCGGAGAGCGTCTCTCGGATCCGGGTCCCGGCGGTCTCGATCGCATCCAGCACCGCCGGACGAACGTCCACTGTCTCCTCGATCTGGAGCAACGCCTGCTGTAAAATCTTCGTCGTCATCGAGGCCGCCTGCGCGCCGCCCGAGGTTCCTCCGGCTCCGTCGGATACGACAAGAACGCTCCAGTTATCTCGGACGACGACAACGGCAGCGTCTTCGTTGCGCTCCGGGTGGTCCGGCGATGGCGTGGAGAAGAACGCGACTTCACCGAACGCAAGGAGTTCGGATGTCGCCTCTTCCATCGACGGGTCGATCCGGAAAGATCGCGGCTTCTCGTCGGCGGGCATTCCGGCGAGAGTATGTCATGGACGCGTGGCCATGAGTAAGGTTATCGACAGCTTCAATTTCACCATCGGGCGCGTGCTGGCAGGGAAGTACCGGATCGAGCGGCTTCTCGGCCGTGGCTGGGAGGGCGAAGCCTACCAGGTCACCGAGGTCAAGACCGGGGTGCAACGCGCCGCCAAGGTCTTTTATCCGCAGAGGAACAGGGGGGATCGGGCGTTGCGCGCCTACGCGCGCAAGCTGGAGAAGCTGTCCGGTTGCTCGGCCCTGATCCGCTACCACCACACGGACTCGTTCCGGCGTTCGGGGCAACCGATCTCGTTCGTGCTCAGCGAGCTCGTTCGGGGCGAGATCCTGGAGGACTTCGTCAAACGGCAGCGCGGTGGACGGTTGACCGGGTTCGAAGCGCTGCACTTGCTTCGCGCAGTCGCCCGGGGCGTCGCGCAGATTCACCAGTTTGGCGAATACCACGGCGACCTTCACGATCGCAATGTCCTGGTGCGACGACGCGGGATCCACTTCGAGGTCAAGCTTCTCGACCTGTCCTCGGACAAATCGTCGACACGGCACCGGCAACAGGACGACGTCATCGACCTCGCCGGTTTGCTCTACGGGATGGTCGGCGGACGCAAGTGGTACGCTAGGCAACCGCCGGAGATCAAGACGATCTGCCGCGGGATGAAACACTCGCTGATCCTGGACCGGTTCCACACCAGCTCCGATCTGGTCGTGCACCTGGACGGTTTCGGCTGGGACACGCCACGCTAGGCTTTTTGGTGCTTAGATTGTCGCTTCGGTAGGATTGAGCTACGGAGAAACCGATGAGCACGACGACCAAGGCCACACCCGACGCGGTGGATTTCTACGACGTTCGCGGACTCCTCGATGAGGAGGAGCGCCAGATCCAGGACGCGACCGCGCGGTTCGTCGACGAGCGCGTGCTCCCGATCATTGCGGACGCCTTCGACGAGCACCGGTTCCCCTCGGAGCTGATCCGCGAGCTGGCCGATCTCGGCTTGCTGGGCTGTAACCTCGAGGGCTACGAGTGTGCCGGCCTGAACAACGTTGCCTATGGCCTCGTGTGTCAGGAGCTCGAGCGAGGCGACAGCGGTCTGCGCAGCTTCGTCTCGGTCCAGGGCAGCCTGTGCATGTGGCCGATCTTCACGTACGGCAGCGAGGAGCAGAAGCAACGCTGGCTGCCGGGGATGGCACGGGGCGAGATCATCGGCTGCTTCGGTCTGACCGAGCCGGACGGTGGCTCCGATCCGGGGACGATGCGGACGCGGGCGGTGCGCGACGGAGACGACTGGATCCTCAACGGCGCGAAGATGTGGATTACCAACGGGACGATCGCGGACCTTGCGGTCGTGTGGGCCGATTCCGAGGAGGGCGTCCTCGGCTTCGTGGTCGAGAAGGGCACGCCGGGGTACACCGCGCGCGACATCCTCAAGAAGTACTCGCTGCGGGCCTCAATCACTTCGGAGCTGTTTTTCGACGGCGTTCGTGTTCCCGAGGCGAACCGGCTTCCCGGTGCCAAGGGGCTCGGCGCCCCGCTGAGCTGCCTGACCCAGGCGCGTTACGGCATCACCTGGGGCGCGATCGGCGCGGCCATCGCCTGCTACACCGAGGCGCTCGATTTCACCGCCAAGCGACGGTTGTTCGGCAGGACGCTCGCGGAGACGCAGACGATCCAGCGACGTCTGGCGGACATGGCCCGGCGGATCACCACGGCCCGGCTGCTCTCGCTGCAGCTCGGACGGCTGAAGGATGAAGGCACGATGCACCACTCTCAGGTGTCGTTGGCCAAGTGGAACAACGTCCGCGCCGCGCTGGACATCGCGCGCGACGCCCGCGACATCCTCGGCGCCGGAGGCATCAGCATCGAGTTCGTCTCGATCCGGCACATGCTCAACCTGGAGAGCGTGATCACCTACGAGGGGACCGAGACGATCCACGAGCTTTCCGTCGGCCGCGAGCTGACCGGGCACGGGGCGTTCTGATCAAGAGGCAAGCCTCCTTCGGAGCGTCGCGGGTGAACGCGCTGATCGAGCTGAGGGGGACTAGCTCGACGCCTCGATCCTGCGCGCATGCCGGCGCAACGCGGCCTCCACGAGCTGACGCGTGAAGCCCTCGTGCCCTTCGGGATCGCGGGCGAGACACAGGTCGGCGCTGCCGGGGTCCGTCGCCGGGTAGTACACGCCGCAGTTGGGGTTGATCTCGAGCATGTAGGGCACGCCCTCGGGATCGACGCGCATGTCACAGCGGCCGAAGCTGGCGCCGTCGAGGGCGACGAAGAAGCGGGCGGAGACGTCGCGAAGCCGGGCGTCGAGCACGGGGTCCTCCACCGGGAACGACGAGAGCGCGCCGTAGTCGACCCACTTCATGTCGGCGTGCTTGAACGACTCGCCCTTGGGAAAACGGTACTGCATCGGCGTGTAGGTTCTCGGATTCCGGGGATCGTCGGGATTCTCCGCGACGAGCACGGTGCACTCGATCCCCTCGATGTACTCCTCGATCAGCGCGGCCTTGAACCGTTTGATGATTTTGCGCGCCTGCTGTCTCAGACCCGCCGGCGTGCGGACCCGTGAACGACGGCTCAACGCGACACTGGCGTAGCTGCTGTAGTGCTTCACGAACAGCGGAAACCTGAGCGTGCTCGCCGCCCGTTCGACATCCTCGTCCGAGTAGGCGATGACGTAGGCAGGCGTGGCAATCCCCTGCTCAAGGCAAGCCTGCTTCATCCGCTCGCGCGACGGCTCGTAGAACTCCGACGTGGCACCGGTGAACGGAACGCCCATGCGTTCCAATGCCTGGACGACCTCGATCCCCGGTGTTTTCTCGTCCGCAGCGCCGTCGCACAGGTTGAAGAACAGGTCGTATCCGTTCCGCGCCAAGCGCGTCAAGTCGCGGACCGCCGTGCGTTTCTTCAACGTCGCGACGTCCCACTCGGCCTCGCGGAGGAACGGACGCGGGTCGCAGGGCCAGTCGTCCTCGGGGAACGGATCGGCATCGAGATCTTGGGATGTCAACAGACAGATACGCATGAGCGGAAAAGGATAACAGGTGCGTAAGACGAACCGGGATTCACGTCGTGCAGATGCTGCGGCGCGCGACGATCTCGCGGCCGACGAGCCAGGCGACGAGACCGATACCCAGTAGAACCGCGATGTCCCCGGCCGGCAGCGTCCCGTTCCTGATGATGTTTGCCGGTTGGTAGTACTCGACGACGCTGAGAAACGCGAACGGTTCGGCCGGCGTCCAGAACTGTGCGAGGAAGTTGATCAGGAACGAGGCCACGACGACCGAGAAGACCGCGAAGACCGCGCGGCCGCGCCGTTCGCTGATCGAGGAAACGAGGAAGGCGACCCCGCCGATCGAAACGTACAGGCAGAACAGGTTGAAGAGGATCAGAGCAACGACCGACCAACCGGGGCGATTCTCGACCGCCAACGACTGCGATCCGATCGCGTACCCGATCGCGCCCGCGCCGAGCATCATCATCCCACCGAGCAGGAAGGCGATCGTCTCGCAGAGGTAGATGCGCCGCCGCGAAAGCGGCAACGCGAGCAGGATATCGATCGTGCCGCGATCGATCTCACCGGCGGGGAAGCGGGTGCAGAACATGATCTCGTTGGCCCACAGCAACGTCAGGACGGTCGGGTGGACCCACACGAAGGCCTGCATCAGTTGCGCCGTGATCTCGCCCTCGATATCGATACCGAGCAGCGCGCCGAGAAGATCTCGTACGAACGGCATCCGCGCCATCATCTCGTCCATTTGATCGAGGATCTGCGGCAGCACGAGGCCGAGCAGCACCTCGACGAGCAGCAACGCGAGGCTGAACAACACCATGCCGAGAAGCGTCTCGTGCAAAATCTTGGTCAGGACGCCGCGCATCAGGCTGTTTCCCGTTTGCGCCGGTAGAACGCGCGGAAGATCGTCTCGAGGTCGGGGGCGCCGATCGTGAAGTCGCGGATCGGTTGAGCTGCCAGCCAGCGCGTCAAGTCACCGGCTTCGCCGTCGAGCTCGGCGTACCAGCGCTTGCCCTCGCGCTCGACGATCTCGAGCCGGTCCGGAGGAGCGGTTGCGGCCGCCGCGGCTTCACTGTCGAAAGTGATCTCCACACGGCGGCGCGCGCGACGTCGCATCTCGTCCAGCGCTTCGTCGGTCACGACGCGACCGCTACGGACGATCGCCACACGGTCGCAGAGTTGTTCGACCTCGCTCAACGTGTGACTGGAAAAAAACACCGTCGATCCTGCTGCGGCGCGCTCGCGCAACAGGTCGGCCAGGCTGAGCTGCATCAACGGGTCCAGGCCGCTGGTCGGCTCGTCCAGCACGATCAGCCTGGAGTCGTGCGCCAGGGCCAGGATCAGCCCGAGCTTCTGGCGCATCCCACGCGACATCTTGCGTACCGGTTTGTCGGGGTCGAGCGCGAACTGCTCGGCCAACACCAGACCGGCTGCGCGCAGGTCCCGCCCACGCGCGCCGGAGAGGATCGCCAACGCGTTGCGCACGGTGAGCCACGGGTACAGGCGCACGTCGCCGGCCAGGTACCCGACGTCGCGTTTGATCCGATGGCTGTCGCGCCAGCAGTCCATCCCGAGGATGCGCGCGTCGCCCGCCGTCGGCTTGAGGAACCCCAGGAGCAGACGGATCGCCGTCGTCTTTCCCGCTCCGTTGGGCCCGAGGAAGCCGAAGATCGTCCCGGCATCGATCGTCAGGTCGATGTCTTCCACGCCGACCTTGGCGCCGTAGCGCTTGCCGAGTTTCCGGGTCTCCAGGACGGCCATCGCGCCGACCCTACCTCAAGAACGGTGAACGAGGAAGGACGATCCAGGCGTGATTGACCTTGTCGCCGGGGCAACCCATGATTCGCAGCGGAGCCCCCTCATGCGCCACCCGGTCGTCGTCACCGTGCTTTGCCTGTGCAGCCTCGTTCCGATCGTGGCGGCGTTGAGCGTCGAGCACCGGCTCCTCGGGGACGATCCGCTGATCACCCTGACCTATGCCAAGAACATCTCGGTCGGGAACGGCTTCGTGTTCAACCAGGGCGATCCCGTCCTCGGCACGACGACCCCGTTGTTCGCCCTTGTCGTCGGACTGTTGATGGCGGTCCTACCGGTGCCCGGCACGGCCATTGCCGTCTGGCTCAGCGCCCTGTGCTGGGTGGGGCTGATCTGGAGCCTGTACGTCTGCCGAGACGCGTTCCGGATCCCGGCCGGGCTGGCTGCGTGGATCGGCGCGACGATAACGGCATCGGGTTGGGTCGCCCATCTGGGCATGGAGGCGTACCCGTTCGCCCTGTTGCTCGTGGCGACGCTCGGCGCGGTCTACGGGGGCCGACCGTTGCTCGCCGGCGTGCTGGGCGGTCTGTTGTTCCTGACGCGCGGCGAGGGGATCCTCCTGTTCGGGCTGGCGGCCGCTGCGGGGACCTGGATCTGGTGGCGGGACGACCGAGAGGACTCGACCTCCCTGCTGCGAATGCCGCCGTTCCTCATGGCGGCCGGTTTCCTGATTCCCCTGGGCCTGTGGTCGCTGTACGCCATGCCGACGTTCGGCAACATCTTTCCGAACACGCTCGCCGCGAAGATCGCCCAGGTCGATTCGGGGTTGTGGCCCGCGTTCCAGACGCGGCTGATCGGCGATTGGGTTCCCGGCTGGAAGATCGGGCCTTCGCTCGGACCGGCACTGTTCAACGTCTTCTTTCTGCTGGCGATCGCGGGCCTCGTGCGCGCGGCGCGGGAGCACCCGAGGTTGCTGATCCTCCCGGTCTGGGGATTGGCCTACGGCGCCGGTTATGCCCTGCTGGGGGTGCCCGGCTACCCGTGGTATCGGCTGCCGATCGAGTTCGTCCTGATCGTGCTGGTCGGCATCGGACTCGGTGGACTCGCCGCGCTCTGCGGCGCGGACCACACGCAGGCGTGGCGGCGGCGGGCCGCCTTCGTTCCCGGGGCCGTCGCGATCGTCGTGCTGGCTCTGGGTGGTTCGCTCGAGGACATTCGACGGCCGCCGGTCCACGACAAGGACCGTGCCTATTTGAAGATGGCCGAGTGGTTCGACACGCACGGCACCGAGGGCGAGCGGATCGCTTACATGGAGATCGGCTACCTCGGGTACTACACCGATCTCGGAATCGTCGATCTCGTCGGCCTGGTGACGCCCGAGATCACGTCGCGCGTGGCGGCACGGGACTTCACCTCCGGTTTCTGGGAGCTCGAGCCGGAGTACCTGGTCTCCCTCGAGCGCAGCCGATTCATCCTGCCGATCCTCGACAACCCCGAATTCGCGCCGCGTTATGAGCGTGTCGCCGAGCTCGACGGGTTCGACGGCTTGGGGCTGAGCGTCTTCCGCCGCTATCCCGACTGAAGACGCGGCGTGCTGTGTCAGGATCCTTCGGTGAACTCGACGCCTTGGCCCTTGGCCCATTTCGCGAGCGTCTTCCCGCGCTCTGATTGGACCTCCAGGCCCGAGTAGTCGTATCTCTCGGCCAGCAAGCTCAGGTCTTTCAACCATCCCTGGCGGCGGCGCTCGCTGGACGCGTTCCAGAAACCATCCGCGACGGTCAAGACGATGCGGGGATTACGGTCGCGCACCTGTTCGACCCCGGACAGACCGAGCATCACCGTGGCAAGCGGCTCGACCTCTTCGACCGGCGCTTTCTCGTAGGTCACGCCATAGATCACCGCCGCGAGGAGGGCCACGGCGGCAATGGCGCGGAGCGCGAACCCGTAGAACTCTCGGGAGTGCTCGCGGGCCTGTCGGGCCAGCGTGACCGCCCTGCGGCCGGCGGACGCCAGCTTGATGTGCCGGCGTTGACGGTCCGCACGAATGGGCAACTCCTCGGTGGAGTCGGGTTGCTGGACCGGCTGGTCCTCCGCGGAGGGCTGTTGCTCGTCCTGCAGCAACAGGCTGCTCGCCAGGTGGGCGACCCGTTCCTTCTCGGCCTCGTCCAACGAGTTGCGCACGTCCTGGACGGCGTTACGCGTGTCGTGTGCCAGCCGGTTCAGCTCGCGGACTTCCTCGTTGAGACCGTCCTTGAGCCGCGCGTTGCACATGTCCTGCAACTCGCGAACGACCACCATGCCGACCGCGGCGGCGAGCATCATCTCGGCTTGATGGGTGTAAACAAGGTTGAGGTCTTCGGTGTCGTCGGTTCGTGCAAGCAGATCGGTGCGGCACTTGGCGGTCACCGCGACGCTACGGGCGACGAGATCCTCGAGCTCGCCGACGGTGATCTCCGAGTTGCAGAAGCGTTGGAGCACCCGGGCGACCCAGGGGCTCACGGGGACCTCCACGTCGTCGAATTGAATCGCGTCGCTCTTCATGGGCATCGACGACCAGAGCGAGATCTGGCTGACGTACGCGTCGAGCACGCGCAGTTCCGCTCGTACCGCCTTCTTCTTGGGCGGGACGATCGAGACGACCTTGGGGGGCGCTTCTAACAAGTCGTGGCCATCTCCCGTTCAACCTCGGATTCGAGCGACGTGTTTTCGTCGATGGCCTGGGTTGCGATCACCTGGGATCGACGGATGGCGAGAAAAGGAGCCGCGAACTGCAGCTCGGGCCCGATCACCGACACCGAGCTGAGCGCGAAGAACTCGTGCCGGTCCTGATTCAACCGATCCATCGGGTTCGCCCCGGGCGGAAGATGCAGGAAACCCTCGGCCGCGTAATCTCCTACGTTCAAGCGAATGGGGCAGCGCTCGTATTGCGCGGCAGCCGCCAGATCACCGGGGACGGGCGTGTACTCGGAGATCTCCTGCGCAAACAGCACGGAGCTGATCGACAGCGCGAGCGACCCCCCGGCAACGTTCCAACCTTTCGATGTCTCGATCGGAGGGTGCACCACCACGAAGCTCCGCGACATAGCGGCGACGTTGAGGTAGTGCAGTGTCGACACGTTGGGGTTGGTCCGGATCAGCCCCTCGACATAGCCGTGGACGGTAACCAGCCGCAAGCGCCGCGCACTGGCTCCGTCAAGTTCTCTTTGCATGCTCCGTCTCCCCGGGGGCATGAATCGCCACCGTCACTCTGAGAATCTCTTAATTTCCGTAATTTTGAATTTAGTTTCGGGCCGATGCAGGTGCAAACCGGCCAAAAAGGGAACTTTCGGGAGCTCAGTTCACCGATTCAGACCCGAGCGGGGGCGCCCTCGGCCGGTCTAGACGTCGCGCAGTTTCCCGTCGCGACGGACCCGGGTGACCCCGATCGCGATCGGCCCCCCCGTGCCGATGATCTCGAGGTCCAGTTTGCGGCTCGAGGAACGTGTCACGCCGGTCGACAGACCCGACGTCAGCAGCCGACCGACCGCCTTGCCGCTACCGGAGAACTCGATCGTGCGGTTTCGACGGCGGCTCCCGATGAACGTGAACTGCTCCGCAAGCAAGACCTTCCAGACGACGTAGTTGCGGCTGAAATCCCATTCGGGAAGACGGGCGACCGCGCGACCGACCGCACCCACGTTGTCCATCGCCGTGGATACCAACCTCGGCGTGCGCAGGTAGTAGGCATTGTCGCGCTCGAAGCGGATCTCCAGAGCCGCCTTGACGTTCGGCTCGAGATCGCCGGCTCCGTCGACCTCGCGGCCGGCCTGGAACAGGGTCTCCGACACGCCCTGCGAATTGAGCGTCAGCTCGGCGGTCTTGGCGCGCTTTCGCCTGAAGCGGACGCCGAAATCGGACAGCGCCTCGACGGGTACGAAGATGCCGCGCCGGAGAGTGACCACGTCCCCGAGATCGATCACCGCGCCGGGTTGCCAGACGGCGCGCAGACCCAGCACTCGGCGGATCCGGCGATCGTATTTGCGGGGTAAGGACATGGTCGGTTTCCCACTATAACGCGGGTGTTGGTAGCCGAGACCGTTCCGTATCACAATCATGGCTCGAGGATGACCCGCCGGTTCGAGCTCGAGGAGCCATGGCCGAACGTTTTGAGCTACGTGACGTCTCGGAGAAAGATCTCCCGACTCTCTACGAACAACAGAGGGATCCGGAGGCCTGCGCGATGGCGGCCTTTCCCCCGCGCGACCGCGACGCGTTCATGAAGCACTGGCAGGAGATTCTGGGCGACCGGAAGGTCCGGCGAAAAGCGATCCTCGTCGACGGGAAGCTGGCCGGCTACTTCTGCTGTTTCGTGCGTGGTGGGAAACGCCAGGTCGGGTACTGGATCGGCAAGGAGTTCTGGGGGCGCGGGATCGCCTCACGCGGGCTCGGCGAGTTCCTGCACCACGTGCGGGAACGCCCGCTGTACGCCTTCGTGGCCAAGCACAACGTGGCTTCGCTGCGTGTCGCGGAGAAATGCGGATTCGAAGTCCACGGAGAGTCGCTCGCCCCGTGCGAGAAAGGCCAACCGGTCGTCGAGGAATTCGTCCTGAGGCTCAGGTGAGGCGTCTCTTGCCGTTCCTGCTGTTCGTCGTGTCGGGCGCGGCGGCGTTGGTCTTCGAGACCGTCTTCCTGAGACAGCTGGCGTGGTTGTTCGGCAACAGCGCGACGGCGACCGCGCTGGTGCTCTCGTCGTTCATGGCCGGACTGGCGTTGGGCGCGACGGTGTTCGGGCGAATCGCCGATCGAACGCCTCACCCGTTGAGGATGTTCGGCCTGCTGGAGCTCGCGGCGGCCGCCAGCGGCTCGCTGCTCGTCCTCGGGCTCGGACCCGGGCGGCAGTTGTTCCTGGCCCCGGTCCGGCTCTTCGAAGCGAGCGGGCTTCAACGCGGCGTCGAGCTCCTGCTCGCGTTCGTCCTCGTCCTCGTGCCGTCGATGCTGATGGGCGGGACGCTCCCGGCGCTGACCCGGGCGGTCGTCCGCAACCTGTCGCACCTCGTGGGCTCGCTGGGGCTGCTGTACGGGATGAACACGCTCGGTGCGGCGGCGGGTGTCTTCCTCGCCGGTTTCGTGCTGTTCGAGCGACTCGGCGTGATGGGAAGCGCGTTCGCCGCGGCCGGCACGCAGGCGGTCGTCGGGATCGTGGCGATCGTTCTGGCCGGACGGGAGCGGGGCGGCGAGTCCGCTGCTCGGACGGGCGAGGTGAGCGCCGTAGCGCCGGGCCCGCTCTCTCCCGACCGGGTGCGTGCCGCGTGTCTCGTCGCCGCGGCGGCAGGCGGCGCGGCGATGCTCGGCTACGAGGTGCTGTGGACCCGCCTGCTCAGCCTGTTCATGCGCTCGTTCTCCTACTCGTTCAGCCTGATGCTCTCGCTGTTCCTGCTCGGGCTCTGTCTCGGAGCGATCCTGCTGGCGGCGCTTTCCTCGCGGATCCGTTCCCCGGTGTCGTGGCTCGCGGTGCTGCTGTCGGGGATGGGTCTGTGGGTCGCGGCAAGCGTGATCTGGATGCCCGACCGGCTCGGTCGCATCGCATCGACCGGCTTTGCCGACTTCCTGGTCCAGGCCGGCTTGCGCGCGGCCTGGATCGTGCTGCCGCCGACGGTGCTGTCCGGGATGGCCCTGCCCATCGCCGTGCGCGGTTTCGCCGCTGCTCTCGGCCGGTTGGGCGCCGACGTGGGGCGCGTCTACGCGTTCAACACGGTCGGCGCCATCGTCGGCGCACTAGGTGCGGGTCTGGTCCTGCTTCCCGCCCTCGGCGTCAGCCGCTCGCTCGTCCTGCTGGCGGCGTTCAACGCTTTGGCCGGCGTCGCGGTGCTCGCGATCACACGCGCGGGCGCCCTGCGTGTCGGCGTCGCCGCCGTCGTCGCGCTGGCCTGTTTGCTACCGATGGCCCGCGGCTCGAGCCCCTTCGTTCGGGCCTTCCTCGAGGCGAGCCCCGGGGCGCAAACGTTGGGCGAGGTCCTTTATTACAGGGAGGGCGTGACCGACACGGTCGCGATCGTCAAACGCGAGTACGGATTCTTCGACGTCCGCGCAAAGAGTCTGATCACCAACGGGATCGCGATGACCGCCACCGTCAAACCGGTCTGGCGCTACATGAGCGCGGAGGGTCACCTTCCGGTCCTGTTGAGCCGCGATCCGCGGCGGGCGCTGGCCGTCGGCGTGGGCACGGGGATCACGCTGAATGCGCTCGCGTCGCACCCACGCCTCGAGTCGATCGTCGCCATCGAGCTGAGCGACGCGGTCGCCGGAGGGCTCGAGCTCTTCGAGTACGAGAACGGCGACAGCCCGGGCGATCCCCGCGTCCGGATGGTGCAGGACGACGGACGCCACTGGATGGAGCTGAACGACGAGACGTTCGACGTGATCACGCTCGAGCCGCCGCCGCCGATCGTCGCCGGGTCGGTCCACCTGTACTCGCTCGACTTCTACCGGCTCTGCAACCGGCGGCTCGCGGAAGGCGGCGTGGTCGCGCAGTGGCTGCCGTTACACGCCCAGAGCGAGGCCTCCGCGCGCATGACCGCGCGGACGTTCCTGGAGGCCTACCCCCACGCGATGCTGTGGCTCCCGTCGGTGCGCGATGCGGTGCTGATCGGCTCGCTGGAGCCGCTCGAGCTCGATGTTTCCCGCTTGCGCGAGGCCTATGCGACACCGGAAACGCGCGCGAACCTGACCGCCGCCTACCTCGAGAATCCCGAAGCGTTGATGGCCACCTTCCTGCTCGATCGTGGCGGCATCGAGACCTGGGTCGGCGACGCCCCGGTGATCACGGACGAGCATCCGTGGATGGAGTTCTTCCTGCACCAGGGTGGAAACATGGACGATGCCGACATCGCCCCGCTGCTCGATGTTCCGCAGGCGGACCTTGATTGGCTCGACGCCGACGAGACGACGCTCGCCCGGATCACCGACGAGAACCGGGCGCTGAGGTCCTACGCGGAGTCCACGGTGCTCCGGGACGCACGGGCCGGCGTCGCCGCGGCGAGGAACTCGCGGGCCACGGAGTTCTTTCTCTACCCGCACGGCTGCACGTCGGCCCAGATCGAAGCCCTTCGCTCCGGGGAGCACGGCCTGTCTGCCGAGGAAATCTCCGGCCGTCTGCGGGCTTGCGACCGCTTGCGTTCCTGAGCGATGGCCGCCGTCGGATCGGGAGAGTGAGTCAGGGCTGCAGGCGAAGCGAGACGTAGACGTTCGAGTTGTTCGCGAACTGGCCGAAGAAGGTGTGGTCCCGCCGGCCGAAGAACAGGTTCGCGCCGAGCTCGAGGATCTGCCGATCGCTTCGTTTCCAGACGATCCCGGGGCGCAGGTAACCGTCGTTGTCGGATGGGCTGTAGTAGGCAAACAGCGATGGAATCAGCGTCTGGTTACGCAGCAGTTTCGTGATCCGCGTGGTGACGACGTGTCGAAACTCGTCGCGAGGCGCACCCGCGGGGAGGCTCGCGCGGTAGGCATCATAGTCGCCCAGCTTCTCCAGGTAGTACTGGAAGCCGCCGGTCAGGTCGGTCCCCAGCTCCCGTTCGTAGCCGGCGAGGAATCGCAGCTCGCCGTTGTTGATGAAGGGATCGGTGCCGTCGGGATCGTCCCTGGAATCGAACAGGCCGATCTCGACGTTGCCGATCCCCCGCCCCAGCGGGCCGCGCGCGCTGGCGCCCCAGACGTTCAACGCCGGGAACAACGCCGTCATCGTCGCCGGATCCATCCCGCCGGGGCTCTTCCAGAAGCCGTGGTAGCCGTAGGCCGAGATCTCGTAGGAACCGATGCTCCCGTAGACGCGCAGCGCGATCTCGCCCTCGTCCGGGGTGTCCGCGACGATCGGCGAGGCATCTCCACGGAAGCCTCCCGTGGCCGGGTCCCAGAAGCTGATCCGCTCGCCGCGGATGAACCGATCCGGATCGAACTCGGGCGTGTAGACGAGATCGACGCTGACCCGGCCCGGAAACCAACCCAGCCGGAGCGCGTCGGAGGGAGCCTTCAGGTACTCCTCGTCACGGCCGATGAAGAACGACTGCCAGTCCTTGGGAAACAGGTCGTTGATGAACAGCAGGTCGCCGGTGCCCCAGGTCATGATCTGACGCCCCAGCTGCAGGTCCACTGCCTTAGCGGGACGAAAGGTCAGCCGGAGCTTGCGCAGATCGCTGTCGACCTCCTCCAGAACCGCATTCGGGATCAGATCGGCCTTGGCGGCCAGCGACACGGACTTCCACGACCGATCGTACGCTGTCTGGAGCCGGATCTCGGCGAGGGTGTAGTCCTTCGAGTGAGCGGGATCGCCGTGAATTCGCGGACCCACTCGCGCCTCGACGAAGGAGCGAAGCCCTCGGGGAAACCGATCCGCGAGCGTGTTCTTCTCCGGCTGTGTCTCGTCCTCGTCATTTGTGTCGTCCTCGCCGAGGCCGGGGGGCAACGCGGGCTCTTCGGGTTCCTCCAGTCCCGGCGGCAACACGGGCTCGTCGGGCTCGTCGCTTCCCTGCTGCTGCGCCCATCCCGGCCCGACCAGAGCCACGCCGAGCAGCACGAGCACAAGGGGACTGGCTCCGATTTCGCGGCTCCCACGTAACCTCATGGCTCATGCTCTCTTCGCGAAATCGGTGCCTGTCCCCTTCTACTCATTCACACTCATTCCAAGTACTCGGTCGGCGGCGTACGCAGGAATCGTTCGGTGAACACGTCGTCCGACAATCCCACGTCGTACTCGACACTGGAGTACTCGAGCCGGGTCGATCCACCCGTTCTCAGGTCCCGCATCTCCGAGGCGGTCACCGTCATGTGGCCCTGGATCTCCTTCACACCCAGGGTCTTGGCCACGCGGTAGACCTCGCCGCCCTTCTCGTACTTGACCTCGACGGGGATGAACGTCGCCTTGTGGATCCACATCGTGTACGAGTCGAACTCGACGAGCTCCGGATCCTTCGGCGTGTTCTTCAGCACGTAGTAGGTGTCGGTGACCTCGACCAGCTCGTGATGGTCGTCGGTCAGCCGGCGTCCCGAGACGTCCTCGTAGAAGAAGTGCGAGCCGACGAAGCTGGTGCGCTTGTCCGTGGCCGCGATGCGCTTCTGCACGTCGAGCGCCGGCAGGTAGAGCCAGCGGTCGTCGTCGCGGTCCAGGTGCTTCCAGACCATGAACGTCGTGCCGCGCTCGTCGGACGGCGCGTGAAAGTAGACGTAGAACTGCTGGTCGCGATCCTCGCCCGGCTCGTCGCGGCGCAGGATGGTGAACTCCTTGACGCGCTCGCGGCCCTTGGCGTCGCGGATGGTCATCTTGACGCGCGCCCGGCCGTCGTCGCCCTGGTAGTAGGCGACGCGGTTGGTTTCCTGAACGATGCGATCGACGTCCGGTGGCTCGGCGGCCGCCACCGGATTCGCGCCGAGCCACGCTCCGCCGAGAAGGAACGTCAGGAAGAGGGCGGTTCTGCGTCGCATGACACGTCTCCTTGAACGGTTGGATCGAAACAGGAACTTCTCGAACACGCGGATCAGCGCGGGCAGGATCAACAACGTCGCCAGCCCCGAGAATGCGAGGATCGCGGCGAGGAACACGCCGACCGTGTTGTAGGGGACGAGCGGCGCCGCCAGCAACGGCGTGAACCCGAGGGCGATCACGATGACGTTGCGCGAGATCGCGCGCGCCGGCTCGGCGAAAACGAGTTTCGTCGTCGCGGCCCAGTCACCCTGCTCGGCATGAATCTCACGGGCGCGCACCAGGAAGTGGATCGCGAAGTCGACGGCCAGCCCCAGGGTCAGCGCCGAGAGCACCGCCACGGGCATGTCGTACTCCTTCCCGATCAGACCCGTCACGCCGTAGATCAATCCGATCGTCAGGGTCAGCGGAATCATCGAGAGGAGGCCCCAGACGGGCGAACGAAGCAGCAGGGTCATCATCACGAGGACGACGACGAACCCGCCGAGGAACGCCCGCAACATCCCCCAGACCATCTTCTCCTGCCAGACGACGTTGATGTAGGTCAGGCCGAACCAGTGCGGCTCGAGACCGCCGGGAGGAGGGTTCTCCGCGAAGAACGCATCCATCGCCGCGACCACGCGTTCCATGTCCCGGTTGTCGCCGCTCTTGAGCTGGATCCAGACGCTGGTCGCGTCGTAGTCCGGCGTGACGAAGTGCCACAGATCGTCGGGACGGTGGCTGCTCTGATACTGCAGCAGCGTCTGCGCGACCGCGGCCGGCCTGTCGGGGATGCGGAACTGCTCCTCGCTGCCGTCGATCAGCTCGCGGTGCACGGTCTTGACGATGTCGGCCAGCGAGTTGGACTTGCCGACGACGTCGACCGTCGCCAGGTGCTGCTGGAGCTCCTCGACGTAGTGCAGCAGCTCGGGCCGCTTGAACGGCTCGTCTCGCTG
>JABAOE010004074.1_pt1 | contig 40897 bp, 39 predicted proteins | sample 7062141 | NCBI WGS metagenome assembly JABAOE01 (sample SAMN14538627, study PRJNA623070) | marine sediment metagenome | biome: marine biome [ENVO:00000428]; feature: marine pelagic biome [ENVO:01000023]; material: deep marine sediment [ENVO:00002113] | place: India: Gulf of Khambhat ...
TTCCATGAGTTCGGGGCGGGTCCTCTCTCCGCCTACCTGAGCCGGGTCATGCCGGTCACCGAAAAACTCCATCCGATCAGACTGGCTAACGAGGCTGGTTACCATAATTTTGGTCGTGTCAGCATTTCGACGACCTCGTTCGAGGTAAGGATCGTCGACGATACAGGCGACACACGTTTTATCTACCACCTAACGGCTCAATGAATACAAATGTCTATGGAGGCCCCTTGCAATCGTCGGTGATTACCGATTACCGTACAATTCTTTCCCTGGTAAGGGAAGTAAGGGGGGAGGTTCTCGGATTGCGTAAGCAAGCAGAGAGTACTTGTTCATGTCGGGGGGCAATGACGCAGAAGGGAAACAGATTATGTCAGGATTGATGTCAGCTGATGAAATTTTCTCGAAAGCCGAAGCAGCCGCGGTGGCAGCGACGGGGCCAGATGAAAAGCCCCTACAGATCAACTATGGGGCCCTAAGAGATAAGATTCGCAATGCGCTTGGTGAACGGAAGGTGGCTCTGTGGCATGTCAATAAGTTTTTGCCGGAAGGGTATGAAGATCAGGGTCGATTCAATCTGGTGCTGTTGACCGCGGGTAATGTCTTGTTCGACATGGTTATTGGCGATTCATATTTCCGGTATGACGTTGTCTCGGTCGGGCAGTTGGACAAAGTTCAGGTGATCGACGCGATGTGGGATAACAAGGAAAAACGGCGGGAAGAGCCGTTCCTCAGTCTCCGCTTGATGCATGGTGATGAAGCGCATCTCTTGCTGGGTCTTGACGAAGAGGAACGAAGCAGCCTGCTCGCGTTTGCATCGGCAATCGCTGGTGCAAGAAATCCGGAATAATAACGCTTCACTATAGGATTCTTACGCGTGGTGATAGAAAGGAAGTGCGTGGACCGTCGTCTCGTGTCGGGTGCCCTCAATCTCGACTGAGAGCGCGGTGCCGGGTTTGCTGAAGTCCCGCAACGGGAACCCGAAGGCGATGACCCGTCCAAGCTGCGGTGAACGGGTGGCACTGCTGATCCAGCCGACTTCCCGATCGCCGGCAAACAGCTTCGCTCCAGCCGCGGGCACCGCAGAATCCTTCATCATAAGTCCTACGAGGTGGCGGCGTACATTGCCGTAGGTGTCCATCCGTGCGACCACTTCCTGGCCTGGGTAGCAGCCCTTGCTCAAGCTGAAGGCCTTCCCTTCGAGATTGGCTTCGGGCGGGACGATCTCCTCGTTCAAATCAGCACCCGCCTTGGGAATGCCGGCTTCCAGACGCAACGCTTCGCGTGCATGGGTGCCGACCGCCTTAATGCCAAATTTCGAACCGGCTTCCATAACACTATTCCATGCAGTCGAAAGGCTATCTGCCGGCAGCAAGACCTCGATGTCGACCTCACCCGTTTCTTCTGTGCGCAGCACTAAAACCTGGCCTCCACCGATCTGGGCGGAAACAAAGTTTACCGGTTGAAGGTCGGCGACATCGACGCCGAAAGCGGATTGGATCACATAAGCGGCTTTCGGCCCACTGACCAACAGGAGTCCCCAACTCTCGGCGCAGTTTTCCATCTTGGCTTTCGTGCCATAAAGCAGGAATTTTCGCAACGCTTGAAATGTGGCCTCACCGATTTCGCCCACGTCTTCCAACATCACCGCGTCGAGTTGTACGTACAGACGGAAATAGGTAAGCATTTTTCCTTTATGCGTCAGGAAGCTGGAGTAGCAGCCTTGTCCGGGCCGAAGCTGGAGCACATCGTTGCTGGCGACGCTCTGCAACCAGTTCATGCGGTCTTCGCCTGAGACTCTGATCTTGCCACGATGTGACAGATCAGAGATCCCAACTGCCTGACGAACCGCACGGTGCTCCGAGGTTGTGTCTCCATAGTGGGCAGGGACAGACCACCCCGTTATTTCTTCAAAAGTCGCGCCCAGTTCGGCATGTCGTGAGTGGAGGCGGGATTGTTTCATCAATGAAAGGTCCAATTTTGAGGGGTTCATCATGTTCAATGAAAGCTATCCCCCGTTCATCCTTTGCCATTCAATAGTATCTCATCGAGCAGTTCTTTGGTACGCGCGGAAAATTCGTTGCGTGAAACGATCTTGCTCACGCCCAGTGCCTTGGCCTTGGTCCAGGTTTCCACTTCTTCATGGTTGGCGAATGCCAAGGTAGGAATCGGGTTCAACCGAAAATCGGCTCTGAGCACCTCCAACGCCTGATAGGCGTTAAGGGTTCTATCATTCATGTCGAGGATGACTGCAGTTGGGCAGGTTGTGGAGGCCTTGGCTGCGATGTCCTCCTGGGCACGCGCTTTTTCGATCTGATAGCCACTGGATCGAAGGGCATCCCGAACTTTCGTGTAAAAGAAAATGTCAGTGATCCCAACAAGGATGGTCTTCTGGTCTGTCTTGCCCGTGGGGTGAAAGGTTGTTGTCATTGCTTGACCTCCATTCCGGGCCGATCGGGTTCCACCCAGATAGACCAGGTAGGGGAGATAAACCTAAACAGGCTGCTCAGTTTAGGGAACTCACCAGCCGCCCTAAAGCCCTCTTGGCAAGCGCATAGTTTGGATTAAGGGCGAGGGCTTTCTTGTACGAGTCAATCGCCTCCGTCCATTTCCCTTTTCGTTCGTATACTCGACCGAGGTTGAGGTGAGGAAAAGATGGGCTTTCATAGCGCTTGGCTTTCATCGCCTTCTCAAACCAAGTGATGGCATCGTCGAACTCGCCCTTCTCGATCAGATATGCCCCGATGTCATTGTATGGATTGCCAAAGTCAGGGTCTTGGACGATGGCATTGTGACATTCCTCAATAGCCTCATCGAGCCGACCCATGAAGCTGTAGGTCCACCCCAAGAACGTATAGGCCTCGGCTGTTGCGTGCGTAGCCAGTGACCGCTTGTAGAGGTTGACTGCTTCCTCTAGTTCACCCTTCATCTGCCGTTCGTAGGCCTGTTGAAAAAGCGTCCAGGCCTCCCGCTTGTCTTCCTCGTGGCCCTCACCTTGTCCTAGAAAGTCTTGAATGTCCATGGTTTGTCTGCAAAAACGTCAGTAGTCATTGTGGGTCATCTTGTCTCAAGGACCAGGAACTAACTGGCTGATGAGTTCTTTACTCCTGTTTGAGCTTTTTCTTAATCAGCTCTGCGCCATATCGTCCTGAAAGGAGCATCGAACCGAAGGCCGGCCCCATCCTTGGGGTACCATACACAGCAGCGACTGCTAGGCCGATGACGAAGCAACTAGGATAGACTTCCCCGGTTCGATCCATGATCTCTTCCTCAGATCGCGAAACCCACATGGCACCATTGCCCGGGAGTGGTTTGTACAGATTGCGTTTGTGGAGCAACTCAACGACGACTGCATCATGGCCCGTAGCATCCACAACAATTTTGCTTTCGAGCGCAATGGGATCAACGTGGATGACGTCATGACCGGCCATTTCGGCCGTCGTGCTGTTGACTACCACTCCTTCCAATGTGCCGTCTTGATGCAGAATCAAATCTACCACGCGTGTCAGGTTCATTATCTTGGCGCCACCCTGGTAAGCCGCGGCGATGAGGGCTCCGGTTGCATGGGGCGGATCGACCATGTACATGCCATCGCATTCTTTGACCTTCTTACAGGGAACGCCGATCTCTTCCAGGATCTTATTGGCCGGTTCGCAGATCGTGGCCTTGTTCATAAGGTAGCCGCCGGACCAGAAGCCGCCTCCAAGGGCCAGACTCTGCTCGACCAAGACGATGCGAAATCCCATGGCGGCAAGATCGTGAGCGCAGATGAGACCAGATGGCCCCGCGCCCACAATAATGACGTCGCTCTCGATCAGTTGATCGAATTCTTTGTAGTACTCCCGAGCGATCTGACGGGTAATATCTCTTTCCCGTAATGGTACTGGGCGGGGCTTACTCATACGCAACTCCGGTCAGCTATCAGTCATCAGCTGTCAGCTCTGAATTCTAAGTCGATGGCTGGTAGCTGATCGCTGAAATCTTGTCTACCGATAAATCTCTGCTCCAGCGTTCTTAAACTCTTCCGCTTTCTCTTTCATACCGACTTGAATTGCTTGCTGTTCAGGGACCTGCTTGCTGGCTGCGTAGTCGCGCACGTCCTGAGTGATCTTCATCGAGCAGAACTGCGGACCACACATCGAGCAGAAGTGCGACACCTTCGCGGCATTGTCCGGGAGTGTCGCGTCGTGGAATTCCTTGGCGGTATCTGGATCGAGTGAGAGATTGAACTGATCTTCCCACCGAAACTCGAACCGTGCTTTCGAAAGGGCATTGTCGCGCACCTGAGCTCCAGGATGGCCCTTCGCCAAATCGGCCGCATGGGCGGCGATCTTATACGCTATGACGCCGGCCTTCACGTCTTCGCGGTTCGGCAAGCCCAAATGTTCTTTGGGTGTCACGTAGCAAAGCATCGCACAGCCGTACCAGCCGATCATTGCGGCGCCGATCCCAGACGTAATGTGGTCGTAACCGGGGGCGATGTCGGTCGTCAGAGGTCCGAGGGTATAGAACGGCGCTTCGCGGCAGGTCTTCAGCTGCTTTTCCATGTTGGCCTGAATCATGTGCATAGGGACGTGGCCGGGTCCTTCGATCATGACCTGCACGTCATGTTTCCAGGCAATCGTGGTCAATTCACCCAAGGACTCGAGTTCGGCGAATTGCGCTTCGTCGTTGGCATCGGCGATCGATCCGGGGCGCAGACCGTCGCCCAGGCTGAAAGCGACGTCGTAGGCCTTCATGATCTCGCAAATCTCTTCAAAATGACTGTAGGCAAAGTTCTCCTGATGGTGGGCCAGACACCATTTGGCATGGATTGAGCCTCCCCGTGACACGATGCCGGTTAGCCGCTTCGCAGTCATAGGTACGTAGGCTAGTCTGACGCCTGCGTGGATCGTAAAGTAGTCCACCCCTTGCTCGGCCTGTTCGATCAGCGTATCGCGAAAGATTTCCCACGTGAGGTCTTCCGCTTTGCCGTTCACTTTTTCGAGAGCCTGGTAGATCGGCACGGTGCCGATTGGCACCGGGGAGTTGCGAATGATCCATTCCCGCGTCTCATGGATGTTCTTGCCTGTTGACAGGTCCATCACTGTATCGGCACCCCAACGGATCGACCAGATCATCTTCTCAACTTCTTCTTCGATAGATGAGGCGACGGCGGAGTTGCCAATGTTCGAATTGATCTTCACGAGAAAGTTGCGGCCGATGATCATCGGTTCGCTCTCAGGATGATTGATATTCGAGGGGATAATCGCGCGTCCGCGGGCTACCTCCTCACGCACAAACTCCGGCGTGATCACGGACGGAATACTCGTGCCCCAGGCAAATCCTGGGTGCTGAGTGATACCACGGTCATGTTTGTCGCGAGAGGCTAATTCGAAAATGGCCTCACGTGACTGGTTCTCACGGATAGCGATGAATTCCATCTCCGGTGTGACTGTACCTTTTCGGGCGTAGTGCAACTGTGTCACGTTCATGCCTGCCTTCGCCCGCAGGGGCTTACGGATGTGCCCGAAGCGGAGGTCAACCAACTTGGGATCTGCAGCGCGCCTGCGACCGTAGGCCGAAGTCATTTCGGGAAGTTCCTCCACATCTTGTCGGGTGAGAACCCAGGGACGACGCAATGGTGCCAGGCCTTCGCGTACGTCTACTGTCACCGACGGGTCAGTGTGAGGGCCTGACGTGTCATAGACTAGTACAGGCGGGTTGATGATCGGATCTGTTTCATTCATTGCTTTCGTCGGGGCCAGACTTATTTCTCGCATCGGCACGTGAACGCCCGGTTGAATGCCGTCCACATATATCTTGCGCGAGGCAGGGAAGGGTGTTGTCAGTGGGGAGGACAAGACACCAAGCCCATTTCCCTTAGCCGGTCCGTTTTTTGATATGGTCTGGTCGCCCATACAGGACTTCCTTTCTTGCAGAAATGGGCCGTCAGTATTCAGCCATTCGGCTCCAGAGTCATTCGGAAGTTGCTGACCACTGGAAATTGACCGCTGCCAGCTCTAAACTAAATAAAAAAAGCCGCCCCCTGAGACAGAGGTGCGGCTGATCCCCACAGTGTTTGCTATATTCCGGCTTCCCTACGCTGGTATTACCCAGGTCAGGTTGTGAGGGTCGTCCGATGATTCGGACTCTCAGCCGCGGGGCACCCCTAGCTATTGGTGTGATCATATGCTCGATGCTGAAATGAAGTCAATCGGCTATTAGACCTATCGCGAGATGCGGTCTTAGGTCTTTCGGCAGAGGAGGGCTTCTTTCAGCAGGACGGTTCATTGATTGTGTGGGAGGGCTATCGTAGAATATTCCCGGTAGGTCACATGTAACGTGAGGAATTTGTGAAAGGTATTGCAACGATACCAAGACGATTCAGGGATTATCAGGCCCTCTCCGGGGAAGAGCTGTGCAGCCGCATTGCTGCATCTAAGCAGACGCTCGGTGAAGGAGTGATGGTTCTGGGACACAATTATCAGCGTGACGAGGTAATTCAGCATGCCGATTTTCGTGGTGATTCGCTTCTGTTAGCAAAACTAGCTTCGGGATACCAGGAACGGCCATACATTGTTTTCTGTGGCGTGCATTTCATGGCAGAAACGGCGGATATTCTAAGCCGTTCCAATCAAACCGTGATCCTTCCCGATATGGCAGCCGGCTGTTCGATGGCGGATATGGCGGCGATCGAGCAAGTCGATCAATGTTGGGAAGCCCTGGGACGCGTGGTTCCGGTCGAAGAGACTGTAATGCCAGTCGTCTACGTGAATTCCGCGGCTGTGTTGAAGGCCTTTTGCGGCGAGCATGGCGGAATTACTTGCACTTCCTCCAATGCCAGGGCAGTCATCGATTGGTCTTGGGCACGGCGTGAAAAAATTCTTTTCTTCCCTGACGAGCATTTAGGCCGTAACACGGCCAACAAGATGGGCATTCCGCGTGATCAGATGATCGTGTGGGATCCCTACCAACCGAACGGAGGGAATACCAAAGACGCTATTAGGGGAGCCAAGCTGATCTTATGGAAGGGCCATTGCAGTGTCCACCAGATGTTTCAGCCTTTGCATGTTGACAATTTCCGAAAGCAATATCCGAACGGCGAAGTCATTGTTCATCCTGAATGTCATGAGGATGTGGTCAACAAGGCTGACCTCATCGGATCAACGGAGTTTATCATTCGAACCGTCGCTGCGGCCCCGGTTGGCACGGTCTGGGCTGTCGGAACCGAACTCAATCTGGTCAATCGCCTCAAGCGCGAGCTGCCCGAAAAGAAAATCTTCTTTCTCTCTTCCACCGTTTGCCAGTGTGCGACGATGTTTCGCATCGATGCGGCACATCTCTGTTGGGCCATGGAGAACCTCGCCGAAGGCCATATCGTAAACCGTATCGTGGTGCCTGAAGGTGACAAGCATTGGGCAAAAATTGCACTCGAGCGCATGATGGCGATTAGTTAATGTCGATTAGCCAACAGCTTGCAGCTTTCAGGAATCGATCCTCTACGAAGCATTCCACGAAATACTGCTGACGCAAAGCTGGTGGTTTTTTAGCGAGTGGAGGGGCTGGTGCCTTCCACCTGCTTCCGGTATATTCCTGTTTAGCTACGCCAAAAGCCTCTCACCACCCTCCGATCACCCACTGATCGCTGAGGGCTGACAGCTTCATAGCTGGAAAAGATATGGATTACAAAACCACGCTCAACCTGCCTAGGACCGATTTCCCCATGAAGGCGAATTTGTCTCAGCGGGAACCGGATATGCTGATTTGGTGGGAAGACCAGAGGCTCTACGCTCAGATCCAGAAAGCCGGCCAGGGGCGCCCCCAGTATGTGCTGCACGATGGCCCCCCCTATGCCAACGGCCGCATCCATATCGGCCATGCTTTGAACAAGATTCTGAAAGACATCATCGTGAAGTCGAGAACGATGGCGGGTTTTCATGTGCCCTACGTGCCAGGTTGGGATTGCCATGGACTGCCAATCGAGCACCAAGTAATAAAGGAGCTGGGCGATAAGAAGAAAGATTTGGACGCGTCGGCGATTCGCAAGCTTTGTCGAGAATACGCAGACAAGTTTGTCAAGATCCAACGGGAGGAATTCCAGCGACTCGGGGTACTAGGTGACTGGCAACATCCTTACCTTACGATGACCCCGTCCTATGAAGCTGCGATTATTCGCGAGTTTGGCAAGTTTGTCGAACGTGGCAGCGTCTACAAGGGCCTCAAGCCCGTGCTCTGGTGCACGCAAGATCAGACTGCGCTAGCGGAGGCAGAGGTGGAATATGAGAACCACACGTCCCCCTCGATCTATGTGAAATTTCCGTTGGTGACAACGCCGAGGATGCTCAACGCAGCATTCCCCGGTATCTCATTTCCGGATGGGATCAAGTCGGTATCGGTTGTCATTTGGACCACCACGCCTTGGACGCTCCCAGCTAACCAAGCGGTCTGCCTCCATCCAGAAATCGTGTATGCCTTCGTGCAGGTTGGACAGGAATTATTGATCGTTGCCGAGAAGCTCCTGGAAACCGTCGCAAAGGCCTGCTCGCTGGAAAGCCATCATGTGGTCGGGGTGAAGAAGGGCAGCGCAGGGTTCGAGGGATTGGAAACACAGCGTCCGCTCTCAACCGGCTTGTCACCGATTCTGCTCGGCGATTTCGTGACTCTGGAACAAGGAACCGGTTGTGTCCATATTGCACCCGGCCACGGGATGGAAGACTACCTTCTTGTGCTCGAGCACAACGCTAAGGCTTCGCCGGGCGAGCGGCTGGAAATTCTGGCGCCAGTTGATCACAGCGGGCGGTTTACGGAAGTCGTAAAACCATTTGCTGGCCAACACGTGTTTAAGGCAAATCCGAAAATCGTGGACTATCTCCAAGCCAACGAACGATTGCTAAGTCATGGCTTGCTGAGTCATTCCTATCCTCATTGCTGGCGCTGTAAAAGCCCGGTTATTTTCCGGGCAACGGAACAATGGTTTGTTTCGATGGAGAAAAACGATCTTCGGGAAGAAGCGCTGGCAGAAATCCAAAGAGTGCAATGGATTCCAGCCTATGGCCGCGATCGAATAACCGGCATGATCGAACACCGCCCTGATTGGTGCCTCTCGCGTCAGCGTGTCTGGGGTGTGCCGATTCCGGGATTCACCTGTGTGGCCTGTCGTAGGGTGATTGCCGATCCAAAAGTCATTGAGCATATCGCATCCCTCATGGAGTCAAAAGGCGCAGATATCTGGTTCACATGGTCAGCTGAGGAATTACTTCCAGTGGGAATGACATGCTCACAGTGTGAGGCCACTTCATTTGAAAAAGAGCGAGATATTCTGGACGTCTGGTTCGAATCTGGGGTGAGCTATGCGGCGGTGCTTAAGCCTAGGAGATGGTGGCCTGCTGACCTTTATCTCGAGGGATCCGATCAGCACCGAGGCTGGTTTCATAGTGCCTTGCTGGCCGGTGTGACAAATGATCGCCGCGCGCCGTATCAGTCGGTCTTGACACATGGATTCGTAGTTGATGGGCAAGGAAAGAAGATGTCCAAATCGGCCGGAAATGTGGTGGCCCCTCAGGATGTGATCAAGCGATCAGGTGCAGAAATTCTCAGACTGTGGGTCGCCGCCCAGGACTATCGAGATGATCTGCGCATCTCGCAGGAAATTCTGAATCACTTAATCGAGGCGTATCGGAAGATCAGGAACACATGCCGTTTTCTCTTGAGCAATCTCTATGACTTTAACCCTGAAAGACATCGCGTACCGTACGAAGAGTTGTCGGAGTTGGATCGCTGGGCCTTGATGCGTCTGGGCGAATTGATCACTTGCGTTAATCAGGCCTTCAAGGATTTTGAATTTCACACGATTTTCCATGGTCTCAACAACTTTTGCTCCGTCGATCTGAGCGCCATTTATCTGGATATCCTGAAGGATCGGCTGTACACATTCCGGGCCGATTCGGTGTTGCGGCGAGGCTCGCAGACTGTTCTGTTTGAGATCGTTGTGGTGTTAGCTAAACTCATGGCTCCGATCTTGAGCTTTACGGCGGAGGAGATCTGGCGGTCGTTGCGGCCTCAAATGGCTCACGGTGCCCCACCGAGTGTTCATTTGGCGTCGCTTCCGGAAACTGATCCGGCATGGGCCGATCAACGATTGGCGCAGCGGTGGGAACGTCTGCTCAAATATCGTACAGAGGTCCAAGGCCTTTTGGAAAAGATGCGACAAGAAAAAGAAATTGGGTCTTCGCTAGAGGCGCGAATTGAGGTTCTGGCGAGGCCTGAGGTCTACGACTTTTTGAAGCCGTACGAAGCGGATCTGACTGCGTTGTTCATCGTGTCACAGGTTGAATTGGTACGTGATCAAACAGTTGCCTCAGATCTTGTTATTATCCGATCGAGAGCGAGGGGAACGAAATGTGAGCGCTGCTGGAACTATCGAGAAACGGTGGGCCGAGATGCCGCACACCCGACTCTGTGCGACAGATGTGTGGAGGCTCTTCGTTGAGCAGATCCTTACTTCAGAATTTCCTGCTTGCCTCCGTCACTGGCGTTGTCATTGGGATCGACCAAATCACCAAATTGTACATTATGCAAACGATGCGGCTCCACGAGACAATTCCTGTTATTCCCAATCTGTTTAGTCTGACCTACATCCGCAATCCTGGCGCCGCTTTCGGACTCTTAGCCAACAGCAGTAACACATTCCGCCTGATTTTTTTTGGGCTCACGTCGGTGATTGCTCTTGGGTTGCTGGGGACGATTCTCTTGCGGATGCCGGAGCGTGATTGGGTGGGCCGCTTGAGTATCGCCGGGGTCCTCGGGGGAGCGATCGGGAACTTGATCGATCGGCTTCGTTACGGTGAAGTGATTGACTTTCTTGACGTCTATATCGAGGACTACCATTGGCCTGCGTTCAATGTCGCGGATTCCGCCATCACTGTGGGTGTGATTTTCCTGATCGTTCATTTCGCCTTTGAGAAGAAAGAGGACCCACCGGTCGCCTCTGCGACGCCACCACCCCGTAAGGCGTGATACGTGAAACACAGTTCGCTGTGGGAAGCTTTTGGTTTTTGAGTTGTCTGTGTCGAGTATCCTTGAAATCTAATACTCACAACCAAGAACTTGCCAAGGGGATGTTTGTCAAGCGCCAAATTGGTTAGGCCGGCATTGGAACGATAAACCCACCTTTTTCTAGGACTTGCTTCTGCTGCTCCGGTGAGAACATAACAAGCGGTTCGCTGTGACAGAACTGGCATTCTTTTGTGGTCACTATGACATTCGGCTCCCCGATGCTCACTAGGTATTCCTTCGCGAGCTTCAGGGCAGTGGCCTCATCAGACGTCATGACGTCGAAATGGATTCTGCCTTTCGCGCCCATGACCCAGGTGTCGTAGACATGAATCGTATCTGAGGACATCGCACGTACTCCTTTTCAGTGGAAAACCAACAAGACGACGACGCCAAGCATAATACGGTAGTAGGCAAAGACTCGCAAGGTGTGTCGTTTAACATAGGTCAGAAAGGCAGCGATCACGGCCCAAGCCACGAAGAACGAGACGACCATGCCAATACCGAGGCTGAAAAAATCCTGGTCGGTGAATGTCGCGCTTGCCTTCCAGACTTGATAGGCCGTGGCGGCGATGATAGTCGGGAGTGCGAGGAAGAACGAATACTCTGTGGCCACTTTGCGGTCGAGTCCTGCCAGGAGGCCGCCGATAATGGTTGAGCCTGATCGGGACATGCCAGGAATTAAAGAGGCGCATTGTGCCAGGCCGATGAAGAGGGCATGGCGCACGGAGATCTGCTCGAGACTCATGACCTGGCTAGTTCGCTTGGTCGCTTCCACGACTAAGATGATAAGCCCGCCGAGGATGGAAGTCGTTGCGACTGTTTGTGGGGTGAATAAGTAGGATTTGATCCAACTATGAGTTGTCAGACCGATCACGGCCGCGGGCAAGAATGCGATCACCAGGCCGAGTAGGAACCACAGATTTGGATGGGCGCCCATGGAGGCTTTGAAGCAGGTGGCCCAGGTGGGGTACCGTCCATTTTGTAGGGATATGCGAAGGGTCGATTGCTCTTGCCAGGCGCCAGACAGCAGCCGTCCAATTTTTTCTCGTTCAAATACGATGACGGCAAGTATGGCGCCCAACTGAATGGAGATTTCTGCGTTCGCTGCAACATCACCGGTGAAGCCGAGCCCATGGCCGACTAGGATTAGATGTCCGGTAGACGAGACAGGTAGGAATTCGGTCAGTCCTTCGACGATACCGAGGATAACGGCAAGTGCGGGCCCCCATTCATTCACTTGTCGGCCTTCGAAGAGGGTTTGATTTCAAACCTGATAGGTTGATGGGCGATCATCACAGAGGGGACCAAGTTCGTCAAGCTCCTGATTGATTGTCGCAACGATAGGTTCAAGGGGAACAGGGGCAAGCGCAATTGTGTTGACAAAGACACGATGATGGCATACACACAATTAAGATCTATGAAAGGTTAAGAGGATCGATTGGCGGAGTGGAACTCGCGCGTCATCGGCGAGAATGATCAATGATATGTTGGCCAAGCGATGCTCATTCGTCAGGAAACACCATGGAGGATCGTATGAGACGTGAGTGGATGGCGACAATATTAGTAGGCACGGTGTTGATGACGGGCTGTGTCTCCAACGCAAAATATCAGGAGGCATTGACAGAGGTCGATGACGTGAGAGTCGAATTGGAAAAGACCCGCCAGCAAAAAAGCGCCATGGAGCAGCAAGTGCTCACGTTAAAGGAGCTGAATGCGAAGTTCGGGAACGAAGCGCAAGCGGCCCGCGATGAACTACAGCGCATTGAGCATAGCCGCGACAAAGAACGANNAAGGAAGGAACTGGAAGACAAGGTCAAGGCGTTGTCCGTTCAAAATCGCAAGGTGAAGCAGGAGTACAAGGACGTGAAGCGCCACAATCAAACACTGAAGTCGCTTGTGGAGCGTTATCAGAAAGAGCTGAAAGATCGGTCTCAGGCCGCAGCAACTCTGTCGCCGCCCCCCGCAGCCACGCCGTCTGCTCCAGCGGCCGCTTCTGCTGCGATGAACATCAACAAAGTGTCGGCGAACGATATGGTCCTCTTTTTAGGACTGAAGCAGGCCGAGGCTGACCGTATTGTGGACAACCGTCCCTATCGCGTGAAGGGAGAGCTGGTGGCCAAGAATGTGGTTCCCAAAGAAACTTTTGATCTGATAAAGGACCGTATCTCCGTCAGGCAATAGCATCTGATTGGGTTGTGAAGGTTGGAAAGGGCCGTTCCTCTTGGAGGAACGGCCCTTTCGTTTTCCAGAGGGAGGTTGAAGGAGATGTATGTCGCGTTTTCTTACGGCAAACCGAATAGAATCGCGACAGACATCTGGGCCATGGATGGATCCTGATTGACGACGTAGACGGCGTCTTCTGGCACTCCTGTCGACGAGTCGCCGGCGACGTTTTCAGAAAGTTGGTTGTGCGTAAGCCGACCAAGTCCGAGATCCTCTTGTCCGGTGATCTGTTTAAGGGGCGTGCGCGAGAGGCGCGCAGTGAGAGTTATGGGCCTGCTCCCAGCAGGCAATAAAATGGTTTGGCGTTGACCGGTGGCGATCCGGACGGAAGCTCGTCCTGAGTTTTTATTGGGAAATAGCAGTTGGGGAGTAGATAAAGCAGCCGCTTCCCACACTTGCAAGTATACCTCCTGATTCGGTTCTACCGTGAGCCGAACAGGTCCGCTGGTATGGGCAGCTGTCGCTGCATCCACCTCTTGGTCTTGTCCAGCTGTTCCACGCACCAGGAAGCTGTAGCGGAGACCTAAGGGCTTCACGGCGGGTAAGGCGTCTTTGGCTCGACCGAGCTGAGAAAATTGTTCGACCTTCTGCTCAGGTGTGATTGCCTGGGTGGACGATTCAGTAAGTGGTTTTGTGACAAGCCCATTCTCGTGAGTGGTCACCCCTGAGCTAGGACGCATGGGAAGTTCACCATAGAAATGCGCGCGGGCACTTGGTGCCGGAGCAGCAGGTGGGACAATCCCTACTCCAAGTGTCTTATCTCCGGAGATAGCCGCGTCCTCTGTGGTTGTGCCAAGTGGAGTAAGTGGTACTTCATTCTCACCTCGTACGTCGTTTCGGGGAGATGGCTGTCGTACGGCGTCGCGAGTATCTTTGGAAGAGCCTAGGCCCTGAGGCGGGATAGGTGGCATCGTGGGCTGGCTTCCCCTTGCCACACGATCGAGTAGCGCCTCTTTCTTGGCAACTGCCTGATCAGGTCGCACGTTCTTTCGTGCCTCCTGTTCCAGCTCGGCAGCGGACATCGCTGCCGATGGCGATTCGTCGGGCGCTGGAGCTTGTGTGGTAGATGTCACCGCTTCTTCAGTGGTGACCGAGCGGGCTGCTTGCTGGAGGCTATCTTGATAGATCTTGGTACCCAGGACAACGGCAAAGGCTGCCGCAGTTAGCCCTCCAGCCCAGGCAAGCCTCGCGGGCTGCCTGAACCAAGCCATCCAAGCTGGATGATTGCCGGCGCCAGATGCGCCTGTCTGATTTAGGGCATGCAACAGTTGGTGGCGTACGGCTGGATCGGCCAGCGATTCCCTCAATACCTGCTCACCGGCCAGGGCATCGAACAGGCGCTGGTTCTCCATGGCGGCGCTGTAGAGCTGTTGTTTCTCTTCTGGTGTCAGCGTGTCTGCTGCGAAACCACCTAGAAGTTTTTCAAGGTCGTGCTCAGACATTGTTCTCATCGCGCGTCATTCGTGAACTGCGTAGTCCTTCTCAACTCAACAACTAACATTCAAAACTTTAAATAGGGCCCATGGATCTAATCCCAAGATCCTCCCATGAGAGCTAACAACTGCTTTCGGCAACGAAAGTCCCACGTATAAATCGTGTTGATCGACGTTTGATTCATCAGCTTCTGGATTTCCGGGAAGCCCTTCCCCTCTAATTTCCATCTGAAAAGTTGGCGGCAGCGCTCGCCGAGTTGAGTGATTGCTCCAAGCAATCGGTTCACGCGTTGCTGTTGGTCTAGCTGCATTGCCGGATCATTCGCTGGGTCGGCAAGTGGGAGATCCTCTACTGAATCATGATTATACTCCCTTCGGCGGGACAACTTGCGATGCGCGTCGAGCATTTTGAACCGCAGAACTTGGAAGGCCAGAGGCACAAGTTCCGTGAGTTCAACCACGTGGGGGTATTTCTCATGGAGCACCACCAGCACTTCTTGGGTCAAGTCTTCGGCATGCTCCCTCGATACCCGTGATGTCGCGAAGGCGAGAATCCTTTCGCGGAGACTGGCCAGTATCTGGTCTCGATTCATCANNTGACTAGGCTACGTCTTTGCTTGGGTCAAGAGATCGCCGAGGGACCGGAATCGGAGTTTTAATCCCTGGCAGACGGCGACTTGTCGGTCGAAGCGGTTCTTCGTACGAATTATCGAGCGCAATACGCTGAGCTCAACACGCCCCCAGGCCGCGAGATGAAACACAGAGAGCGGGTAATCGGTGCCGAATAAGAGGCGGTCATGAATCTCGGGGTGTTGGCGTAGGTGCAGCAGCATTCCCATGCGATTAGGCTGGGTTAATGCGGAAATGTCGGCGTAGAAATTTGGATAGCTCGTCGACAGTGCTCGCAGGGTGGGGAGAAACTTCTCATACAAGATAAGGCCGTAGCTACAAGCGTGAGCGGCGATGACGGTGACCCCTTCGTCAAGCGCCAGGCGAAGCCGGTTAGGATCACCCAGTGATTGGTCTCTGCCGATCAAGCTGAATTCATAGCCGACGTGGCTTAGAAACGGAAGGTTCCGTTGGGCCGCAGCCCTATAGAACGGTTTGTACTTGGGGTCTGCCGGGTCGAAGTGCTGGGTATTGGGCAGGACTTTTATCAGGACTGCTCCAGCGTCGGCGCACCGATGGACTTCCTCCACTGCGTCTGCTCGTTGCGGATTAATAGAGGGGCCTGCTAGGAAAACATCAGGGTATCTTTGGGCTGTCTCGAAGACATAGTCGCTGCTGATCAAGAAATCCGTACGCTGACGATCCAGGAGGCCCCTCTGGTCGTAACACCCATCCATGCCAAGGAGGACGGCCTTCTGCACGTGGTGGGATGCGCGCAACTCGGTGAGAAGATCCTCGAGATATTTCTGATTCGTTTCACTTGGATGCTCAGGTGAAAGATCATGTTTCCACAGGAGAAAACGGAACAATGGACTCCTCAGGAGTTTGGGCGAGATGAAACAGCCGTTGCCTCGGTCAGGTAGGGCTGCCAGATGCACGTGACAGTCGATGAGCGATTTGGCAGTCATGAGTTAATGGTTATTGATCAGTCGTAACACGCTTGTACCCGGTACTCACGCATCAGCACTGCCTTCCAATCGTTCGATTGCCATTCGCTTGACCTTGCGCAGGTCAAGCTTGCCTGTGCCCAACAGCGGAAGGGCGTCGACTTTGACGAAATAATTCTGGGCGGGAATGAACAGGTTCGGCAGTCCTTCCGCAGCGACCTTGTCAAGAATGTCTGGAATGCGGGACTCGTCCCAGGTGTGCAAAACGGCAAGACGTTCGCCTTTCTTTTCATCTTGAACGCCGGTGACGGCGAATACTTGTCTGTCAGTGCCTGCGGCATGATGCAAGGCTTCTTCGATACGGCCATGTGGGACCATTTCGCCGCCGACCTTGGAAAATCGTGAGAGCCGGTCAGTGATGGTCAAGAATCCGTCTTCGTCTAGCGTCGCGATGTCACCAGTGACGTACCAACTGTCACGCATAACCTGGTTCGTCAGATCTTGGCGACCAAGATAGCCGTTCATCACGTTTGGGCCACGGACAAGCAACATGCCGGGTTGGCCCGGAGCGAGCAGCTCAAACGTATTGGGGTCCACGATGCGCACAGACACGCCGGGAAACGGCTGCCCTACCGTGCCACGACGCGAGGCTACCTGATAGAAGCCCGAGGCGCGGAAGTCGGGACAGTTAGCCGAGACAACGGGTGCGCATTCCGTCACGCCGTACCCTTCGACCGGCGCAATACCGAACTTGTCTGCAAAAGCCTGACAAAGTCGCCCGGATAGTTTTTCCGCGCCGGTAATGACCACGCGGAGGTTGCTGAACTGTTCGGGTGTGCAGCGTCGATGATACAGCTGTAGGAATGTCGGAGTCGTGACCATGAGAGAGATCCGGTACCGGTCGCAGAGGTCCCCAATCGCGCCTGCATCGAGTGGTGTCGGATGAAAGACGATCCCCGCGCGATACCGTGCATAGAACCAGAGTAGCATGTATCCAAAAGAATGGAAGAAGGGCAGAATACCCAGAGCACGGTCGGCTTTGCCGAGATGGATGACCTGTGCGGCTCCTTCCACATTCGAATTGATGCTGAAGTGGGAGAGCATGACACCCTTCGGCTCACCCGTGCTGCCGCTGCTGAAAATGATCGTCGCCAAATCATCCATTGTGGTCTTGCGGGATTGGCCGCAGGCGATCTCGAGTAAGCGTACTGGTGCACAAAGTGCCAGGAGCATAGCTGCGAGTTTTCTGCTAGTCGTGATGGTCCGGGCAAGGTCTTCAAGCCAGAGCACCGTGACGGCCGACGGAAGATCAAGTTTGGCCTTTTCAACGAAAAGGCGGCTCGTTACAACTGTTCGCAATGAAGCTAGGGCAATAGCTGATTCGAGTCCTGCGCGCCCCACCGTATAGTTAAGATTCACGCTCGTCTTTCCCACCAGGGCGGCTGCGATATTGACCAAAGCACCGGTCACACTTGGCGGCAGCAATAAGCCCACACGTTGCTGGTCTGCCCACTTAGGTCTGAGCGTACGGGCTAGGGCGATTGTGCCGATCAATGCCTGCAATGCGGACACGTGTGGTCGCGAGCTATCCGCCATGGCAAACGCGAAAGGGTTGCGCCGCCAGGTCCTCAGTACCGAGCGGTGCAGCGCTTCTTGATCTGATTTTCTAAGACGCCAGGCCGCTTCTCCCAACTCGCGCACTAGGCGGCGTAATTCATGGGCTGCGGTGCCAGATGGTTGAGGCGGTCCGAACGAGATCGTCACGGGATAGGGAATGCGTTCTGGCCACTTGCTGACGAATCGTCCGTGCGAGAAACTAAAGATGCTTCCCCAAATGCGATCTAAGTGAACCGGGATGATCGGAGTCGTCCGACCTTTGACGATTCGTTCGAAACCGCGTCGGAATGGCAGGAGCGTCCCGGTTCGTGTGATCTGTCCTTCTGGGAAGACGCAGACCAATTCGCCTTCGTCAAGGGCGCGCCCGGCGCTGTGTAGAGCAGAGAGAATCATGCGGGGACCGCCGGACGAAGAGATGGGGATAACCTTCATCGTGGTCATCAGCCGCTTGAGCAGCGGGTGCAGGGCATAAGCGGCATCCACAACGAACCGGATGGGTCGATCAACTGAAACGATCAGTAAAAAGCCATCTATGAACGACAGGTGATTCGGAACCAGTAGGGCACCACCCTCAGCGGGCACGTGCTCAGGGTTGACGACACGGAGGCGATAGAGGGTGTTGGCAGCCAATATCAAAAAGGCACGGAGAAAGGATTCTGGCAACAGTTGTAGTGCCATGATCGCACCAACTACTGCACCGCCTCCCGCAACTAGAAAGATTTCCGGTGCACGCAGTCCGAACTGCCCCAGAACTCCTGCTCCCAGGGAGCCCAGGAGTACGCCGCAAAACACGGCAGTGTTTTGCAGCGCGATCACGGCCCCTCGTCGATCCCTTGGTGCACGCCATTGCACCAGCGTGTTCACGGGGACAACAAACAGTCCGCAGAAGAGGCCGATCGCGATGAACAGTCCCGTCGTTCCCGGCAGTTTAGGAGAGAACAGGCCCTGCACAAGGAGGAGCACGGCGATGCCGCTTACGCCTAGGGGGATCAGCCCGACTTCTACCTTTGATGCCGACAGACGGCCGGCCCAGAAAGCGCCGATCCCGATTCCGCCGGCTAGCATGGTCAACGGCAGGCCGGCCAATGTATCCGAGAGGTGCAGTACGCTCTTCGCGTATATGAGGATATTTTGTCCGACCAGACTTGCCAGGGTCCAAAAGAAAATGTTGCCCAAGATCGCCAATCGCAAGAGTCGATCGGCCTGTAATGCTGACCAGGCTCCCGAAATGGTTTTTCTGAGCCCTCCTTCGGCTCGGGCGGGCTGAACTGAGGGAACCTGCCATGAGGCAAAGAAGCCGACGATAGCGAGGGCGGTTAGCACAGCACCGGCCCGCCAGTGTTCAGGACCTGCCATATCGAGTAGCAAACCGCCGGCAGCCGTGCCTGTGATGATGGCGAAAAATGTCCACAGCTCCATAATCCCGTTTCCGCGAGACAACTTTTCATGTGGCAGGATCTCTGGAAGAATGCCGTACTTGGATGGACTGAACAACGCGCTCTGGGCACCCATCAGACCTAGGATGACCAATGGCAGGAGGATTCCGGATGGTTCGTGAAAGAGCGCGATCGTACCTGCCGCCATGAGGGGAATCTCGATCACTTTCATGGCGATGATGACGGTTCGCTTGCTCACACGGTCGGAGAGCACGCCCGCAAACACGGAAAATACAACGAGAGGAAGTGTGAACACGACAAAGGCGATGGTAATCTGCGTCTGTGCAGCAGCTTCGAACTCGGGACCAGTGCCGTATTGGCTGGCCACTTGACTAATAGCTAGCAAGCCGACCATCAGTTTCCAGGCGTTATCGTTGAAGGCTCCGCAGAACTGGGCGATCAAGAGGCTGCGGAGAGGATGGGCTGATGTGCGATCCTGAACTGAAGGGCGTCGAATGGTGGCCTCCCTGATAGGTGAGATGCAGGATGCAGTGTGCCAGTGTTTACAACTGCACGCAAATTCTTCCTCAAGGTGGAGCGACAGGGTCCAGTTTCTAGGCCTTATACATCATGAGACCTTTTGCAAAACATCCAGAGGCCTGGGATTCTGGATGTCACTTGGAAGAGGTCGTAGGTCGGAGCATAGAACCCAGAGGATAACGAGAAGGCGCGCTTATCTTACCTCTCACCTGCGCAACCGAGGGGTGACGAGACGCACCATTCCGCTGCCGAGGCTTCAGCAACTCTTGACCTTCAATCTTCCCTTACGCTTTAGCCTCACGTATCACGATAAGCGAATTGAGGCGAAGCGAGATCACCGCTGTTTCAACCCATTTCGCACTAAAGTGCAAAGCGGGTACAAGCAGAAAGTGTTAGGCCAGCGAGGCAGCCTGCCTACTTGCGTCGGTGGAGTACTTGCGCATAGACCTCCTCCGACAACACCCCAGTTGGTTGATCATGCACCACCAGTCCATTGTGGATAAATGCTACCAAATCGAATGATTGCAACGGATGGGAACCTGCCATTGAAGCCACATCGTCTGGTGCGATCGTATACACATTCCCGACCTTGTTGAACGGCCATGGCACGTTCACATAAGTGTCAAACGCCAACTCGGAACAGGTGATCCGATCCCAAGTGCTCGTATCGAACCTGAAATCATAGGTCTTGCCGATGTGGGAAAAGGCCAGTGTGATCGCACGCTTGACGTCTTGCTGGTCGATTGCCTCAGGCTTGGGTCTGAGGATCGCCAAGTCATCCACATTGAGAAAATGTTCGGTTGTATTCATCTGGGTACCGTCACGGAGCGCTTCGATGATAGTGCGACCTTCACGAATCGCTGGTAGGTGGGGGACTACCAGCGGGTGATTCAGCAAATCCATGGCTCGGAGTTGATCCTCGGTTCCCACGTAGAGCGCGACGTGGCCAAAATGTCCAGGGATGAAGATGTCAGTCAGTCTAAACGGGGTCCGTTCCAGCAGGAGGTCTCCCGGCCGGAGTCGCGCGCGGACGAACTGCGTCCATTTCATCTCGCCGAAAAGCTTCCCTTTCCGAAATTGGACCAGACCGATTACGTTCCCGAACAACTTTGACACATTGAAGGTGATCGACGGCAAGAAGGAGGCTTCAAGCTCGTGGATACGGTTTCGGTAGTGGTCGAATAGGTGCCCCACTCTCGTCGTGGTATGGGCATGCTTGTGCTCCCCCCTGACTGCACTCTTTGCTGCTTGGCGGATAACCTCAATCAGGAAAGGGTCTCCCATCTCCCCTGCTTTCTCAGCTCGGGATACCTCCTGTTGAATAATTGTGAGGGCTGCGTTCACGAAGGCTCGATACTCTGGCCTTGCGAATTCCCGCTCGACCTGATCCCAGAAGGCCGATGGGATCTGTCGTGCTGGGTCTCCCTGATTCAACAATTGTCTGATCCCTGGAATGACCATAAAGTGTCTGCGCAAGCATTCCACATTGTCGTACAATGTAGTGGCGGACAGCAGTGCAAGGCCGATGGCTCGCAGTCTGAACGCCTTCTGATACGAGAGATCTTTCCGACTGAGCTTAGGTAGGTGCTTAAACGCGAGGCGGTACAGATCTCCCCGAACGCGAAGGTATGTTTCTTCTACTCCATNNTGCTTATCCCCACGGATTAGCCCCCCTTCAACTGTGATGTCTGAGTTGAGGACTGCCGCGATGTCCCCCCAGCGTAGGCATGCTTCCATCGATTGCTCAATCAGGGCCTGGAGTGTCCGTAAGTCTTGCCTCAGGTCCTCTTCTCCCATCCCGGCGAGGAGTAGAGCCAGTTGCTGTTCAGCTTGGTGAAGCCCCTCCTCCACTCCGTTTGGATACAGGGCACGGATGCCGTGATCGCCCTCAGCCCAGCGCGACTCAAGTTCTGACTGTACTTGCCTGAGTAATTGGAGCGCCTTTCTGAACAGGCGTATCTGCTGCTGACCCTGGGCCTGAATACCGACAGTGCCCGGACCTCTATCCTGAAGGGCTTTGAGCGGATTGTGATGACTCCACCCCACGAATCTGTCTGGCCAAACATTTCGCGCAGCTGCCAACATATGGAAATTTGCCAGCAACTCACTCGTCGCCAATACAATTAGATTGGGGTGCAGGAGAGACCGTGATCCGTCTGATTCATTCTCGCTGGCGAGCATGGCTTCTTGGTTAGTCTCAACTAGATGGGAGAGCCTGGCCTGCACCGAGAGGTACTCCCTCCTGAGCTCACCCGTCACCCTTGGACCCTGCCGAAACGCGTCATGTCCATTATTAAACTGATGTCTGAAATGCACACCCTGCTCATGGAACTGGCGGAACAACCCGATTTCAGGAGCGAGCGCAGGCTCGCGTACGAATTCGGTTGAATGGGACGTCGGAGCAGCCGTTAGGATTGAGCATGTCACCCATGCTAGGAAAATCCAGAACTGATTGAGCCGACGCATGTTCTGTACGGCCATGACGCACCTTTAAGAACCCTAGACCCGAGGAGAATTCGAGTCGGATCCTAGTCAGGGAGCAATGCCTGGGCTACTGATGACAACTGAATCAACGGAAAGTGAATGGCTGCATCCGCGAACAGCGCTCCGTACAGGATGCCGGATTCTGTCACCGCCACTGGTGCTTTCCATATCAGAGGCAGGCAAGAGTGCCGCTTGCTTTCCAGGGCATAGCGATAGCGATTGACCGGAGCATCCAATGGCCACAGTGCTGTAGTCATTGGCAGCCTGCACATGCCGGTTTCCGATGCCGTATCGTAATTTGATAGATCCCAGTCTCCGTCAGTCCACCGGGCTCTTCCCAATCGTATAGGCTCGAACAAAACTACTCGGCTATCTCCATCAATCCAAGCCAGTTCTGCGTTCTTGCCGTAGAAAGGTCTGGCACGGTGAGAGAGCGTATAGCGAAGAAAGGAAGCGTCGGAGACGGTGCCATCCGGGGTGACCCACAGCACCTGACCAGATTTCGTATCGTAGTAACGGCCATATTCATCCTCATGGAAATAGGTTCGCGGGAGACCGCCGCAGCCGAGCAGTACCGTCAATTCGGCCATAGCAAGGATCAGAATCACGATGCGATGTGGCATCACGCTTGTCCCCCTGCACCACCTACCCCAATGCCGGGGCCTCTTCTTCAGACAACGCTGGGAGGTTAATTGGAGGAGGACGAATGTGCGAGCGCAGCATCGATGACAGCTTGCCATACCCAAACTGATGATCCTCTTCATGGCCGCGAAAACTAATCCAACCATTGGTCCACCTCTTGAGGATATGAAAGCGCAATTGCCATGCCGAGCATTTATCAGCAGGGTCTCATTGGCTCGGACAGTGACATAACCAATTGAGTTAGTGAACATTTTTTGGTATATGGAAGATAAATCGAGGGGTTCCCAGACCTAACAGGAGGCGGATGATGACAGGCATTTACTATGTACGTCGGTTCAGGGGTAAGAACAACCTTTCATAGCTGGAGCATGTTCCGGAACCCGTCCCGTGTCGATTTCGACTCGTTAAAAAGCTCAACGTACAACAATTAGGGCGATGTATCTCTTCGCTTGCTGTGGCTTGCCTGTGGGAACATGCGTATAGGCGCGCTCGGTTGGGCGAGAGAAAGCAGCGGCCTGTTTGAGCAAGCTACTTTGGAAGCAGGTGATCTAGGGCTGTATGGTCAAGGCACCTGAATTCTGTGCAGAATCATAACACTGGAGGAACAGAATAAAAAGATCAGAAAGATCAGGCCTGAGGTGGAGGGACTGGCAACCCTTCTAATTCCATGATCCGCAAAGCGTTGGTTGTCGGGCAGGGGCCTGGGCGTAGTTTGTAATCGAACTGGAGGCACCCGGATGAGACGGTTTCCTGGAAGTGGGCATTGGTGAGCGAGGGGATTTCCTTGTCCAAGTCCGTCAACTCCAAGTCGTGGGTAGTGACCAGTCCCAATCCGTTTCCTGTCGCGAGTGTTCTAATATAGGTTCGGCTTCCGATGAGGCGTTCTCGATTGTTAGTGCCTTTGAAGATCTCATCAATCAAGAACAGCAGGGAAGGTGCTGTGCATTCTTGACTTGCGTCCAGGATCATCTTCAGCCGCTTCACCTCAGCGTAGAAGAACGAAAGGCCGGCATCGAGGGAGTCATCGATACGTATGCAGCAGGCGAGCCTGCTCCAGGTCCATTCAAAGTGCGATGCACAGACCGGCGCACCGGCTTGGGCCAGACAGAGATTAATGCCGACTGTTCGCAGGAAGGTGCTCTTGCCGGACATGTTAGAGCCTGTCACGAGCACAACTGTCCCGGTTCCGTCCATTGCAAGGTCATTAAGCACTCGCTGGGTGACAGGGATTAAGGGGTGGCCCAATCCGCGGGCGATATAGGCGACGTCGGCGCCATTCTGCTTCTCCGTCGAGGCGAGCAGGGTTGGCCAGGCATAGTCGGGGTGGAGGTGAGCGAATGTGGCCAATGCAGACGCCGCTTCGACTTTCGCCAAACAATCAAGCCAGATCGGAAGATGGTCTGTGATCTCCTCCTGCGTCCGAATCAATCTTCGCGTGAACCAAAGGTCCCATGGGCACAGCGCATTGATGATCAGATGAACGAGCGGATGGGCTTTGACGCTGATTGCGTGCAGTATGCGCGCGGCTCGTTTGACATGCAGTGAAGGTTTGGCGGCACTCTGCATCAATGGCGCACAGGCAATAGCTATGGAGGAAGTCTTCACCCGCGCATGACGTTCCAGGTGGCGCAAGACTGTCCCCAACCGCTCCATTTCGTGATGAAGTCCCACTGCGTGTTCGAGCAGCTCCTCTCCTTGATCGGTCATGAAGTAGACCACTACGTAAGCCCCAAATGAGAATATCCAATAGCCGGGGAGAAGGTTAAGGAGAGCGCTGATCCCAAGTGTTGCGGTTGACAACGCCAAGAGGCTTTGGATTGTCAGGATCAGATTCAGTCGAGGAAATCCCACTCGGTGCTCCAAGACGGCCCGTAGACGCCGACCGTTAATTTCCTGTTCACCCGCCAGGTGCGCTTCGAGCACAAGCCGGTCGCGAAAGAGCGAGCGGGGTATGAGCGACTTGATGAGTTCGCGACGTGCCTTCCAGTCAAACGGGGTAGTTGGTTGCATTAGTAGCCACATGCGCAGCCGTTCTCGGCCCTGGTCCGAAACTGTCGTGTCGACCAGGTGTGTCAGTGAATGGAGACCGATGAGGTCGAGATCGTTCGCATACGGATGGGATTCCTGTGGTTCGCCTGCCCGTCGTGGGATAGCGGCCCAATCCATTCGAACGCGGGCCAAATGGGCGGCTTTGATGCTCTTCCATAGCCGCAGCCGATGAATCCGGCTTTCAAGCCTGTTATGATAGCTCGCTACGGTGAGGAAAATGGCGACAAAGGCCGCCAACGACCAGTTGCCGGCTTGGAACAAGGAAAGCTTGTACAGTGTGACCGTGCAGGCGAGGGCGGTGAGGAAGAGGATCAGCCGCCCGCGCGTAAACGTTGAACTTTTGCGTTGGCCATCCAGGATAAGCGAGGTGATCCGATCAAGCGCACGCTTCACCTGTCGTTCCCGGGACTCTGAGGGCATGGAGACGACCTTACTGGATGCGAGAGGCCTGGTCAATCACTCGTGTTGTTATGTCGCGTAAGTGGATCGATGTGATGATTACCACGGATCTTGATCCTGGTGAAATCATCAGCCGATTGGATGATCCGTTCGTACAAGGAGCCTGGCATGATGGAGCCATCGTGCATTTCTATTGGGCGGATGATCAGTGGAAGGGAGATCAGCTCATTCGGTTGCGTGCAACACTGAGCCAACTTGGTGACACTATGGCTTTTTCAACGATGACGGTTGAGGAGGTGGGAGACCGTGATTGGAACCGGCATTGGGCTGAATCGGTCACACCGGTGCGCGTCGGACGCCGAATCGTGATTCGTCCGAGCTGGGAGTTTGTTGTAGTCCAGGGAAACGAGTTGGAAATTATTCTTGATCCCAAACAAGCCTTCGGCACTGGCCACCATGCAACGACACAGCTTATGCTCGAATGGTTGGAAGAGTTGATCCGTGGTGGAGAATCGGTGCTCGATGTCGGAACTGGAAGTGGCATTCTGGCGATGGCCGCGTTGAAGCTCGGAGCTGCCGGTGCGATAGGAATTGACCACGATCCGGTGGCTCTCGATTGTGCGAAGGAAAATGCCCGGCTGAATAGCTGTGGGTCAGCCTTGAGGCTGTCGTCTCAGCCCTTGGCTGATCTCAGTGGTCAACGGTTTGATCTGATTTTTGCAAACCTTGATCGACGAACTCTGTTGGATATGGCAGGTTCCTTGGCGTTTCACTGTCGATCCGGCGGGCGACTTTTGCTGTCGGGGGTCTTGGTGGATCAAGAAGAAGAAATTGTCCGACACTACGCCGATGAAGGGCTCTATTGCTCACGGCGACGGGATCGGGATAATTGGCTGGTGATCGAACTGTGTGCGATGGAATCCTGCGAGGATAGTTCGACATGACTCAGGACGGCAGGCCGCACTATCCGCATGTACATCAAATCAATGTCTCGGGTGGAGGTGTCCCAAAACGGCCAGTGTTAAGAGCACGGGTAACGGAAACTGGGGTGGAGGGCGATCGGCAACGGAATGGCATCGTCCACGGGGGGGCTGACCGGGCCGTCTGTCTGTTTTCCATTGAGTTGCTCGAACGGCTGCAAGATGAGGGACATCCGATTGAAGCGGGATCGGCTGGAGAGAATCTCACGCTGGCCGGAGTAGATTGGGATCTGATACGCCCCGGTGTCAAGATGACGGTCGGACCTGACATTGCACTTGAAGTGACAAATTATACATCTCCGTGCCGCTATAATGGTCGATGGTTTCAGGATGAGGACTTTTCCCGTATCTCGCAGAAAAAGAATCCCGGCTGGAGCCGAGTATATGCCAAAGTGTTACGCGCCGGTATCGTAACTCCGGGGGACGTAGTCGTAATTCTCAAGCGCTAATAGCGTATGGCCTATGACGGAATGCCAGACAGGTGTGTGCAAGTTTACTCTCCGAATCTGCGACATAAGCTATAAGCAATGCTCCAGTAGCCCTTGGAGTTGTGAATGATGGATCGTGTGCTGGAGCGTGAGCTGATGGATGACCCCGCGCAGGTCTTGGCCTATGCGGCAGCAGACTTTGCGCAGGAGAATCAGGGCTTCGTTGATCGATTCTGCGAATACTTTCCGGATTTTACCGGGGGACATGTGTTCGACTTGGGTTGTGGCCCCGGCGATATTTCTATCCGTTTCTCCCGCGCAGTCCCGGGATGTCAGATTACGGGTATTGATGCGTCGGCGCCGATGGTCAAGGTGGCTGAGGAAACGGTTCGGCAGGCCGGCCTGTCCGAACGTATTTCATTTCAGTGCGAACGGTTTCAGGATCTCGCCGGGGCTAGTGTGGCTGATGCAATTATTTCCAACAGTCTGCTACACCATGTTCCCAACCCCCTACAGTTTTGGCATAAGGTAAGACGGGCTGTGAAGCCTGGCTCGCCAGTGTTGGTAATGGATTTGCTAAGGCCGGACTCGCCGCTTGCAGCCCAAGCCATCGTCGATCGGTATGCAGCCGGCGCTCCTGCCATTCTCAGAAAAGATTTCTATAACTCGCTGCTCGCGGCGTTTACCGAAGATGAGGTTGGGACACAACTAGCGCAGATGAATCTGACACGCCTATTAATCGAAGTCGTTGACGACCGACATTGGGTCGTGGGAGGAATCATCTATTGATTGGTCAGACTCGCTTTTGGGTCCTTGTGACCTCGCTGCTTTTCGTCTCGTCCTCTTCGCTTTTCTCTCCCGTTTCTGCCCAGCTTGAACAACTTAGAAAATCTGAACCTATGAATCCGTCTTTCGTTGGTGATGCTCCCATGGTGCTGATCCCAGAAGGCCCGTTTGCAATGGGATCGGACGATTTGCGGGCATTGGAAGATGAGCGACCCATGCATCAGGTCTGGTTGCGGGCATTTTCGATAGATCTTTACGAGGTAACGACGACACAATATGCCTTGTTCCTTGCAGCGGAGCAGCGGCCGGCTCCGTGGCAGTGGACGACCGTTGACCTCGCACACCACGGTGATCGCCCAGTTATCGGCGTGGATTGGTACGATGCCAGGGCCTTTTGCAGTTGGAAAGGAAAGAGGCTTCCCACTGAAGCTGAATGGGAGAAAGCGGCACGCGGGACCGATGGAAGGTCCTATCCGTGGGGAAATCAGGCACCGACGAATTCCCATGCCAATTTCGCGCTCGGCGCACGGTTCAGCTATGGTCAAGTCTTGATGGCAGTGCATTCGTTCGAATCAGGCACGAGTCCCTACGGGCTCTATCAGATGGCAGGGAATACCTACGAATGGGTACAGGATTGGTATGCGGTGAACTATTACAAGAACTCGCCCAAAAGAAATCCAAACGGTCCCGACCAGGGCCAGTTTAAAACGGTGCGCGGCGGTTCTTGGTCTGACCTACCAAAGTATCTCCTAACGTACGGGCGATTCAAACTTCTTCCCGAAACACGGAATAGTTATACTGGGTTTCGCTGCGCCAATTGAAATCGTTGTAGGTCAAGCGACACCCGGCGTGCCAATCAGTACAAATGAATCGTCAACCAGTCGGCAATCACGTTTGTCATCCGCTTGAAATCTTCGCCTTTCGTGAATTGATGATCGGCGCCAGGCAAAAGGTCCAAATGTTTCTTAACACGCAGGGCGGCATATAGGCGCTGGCTCTGATGGAGCGGGACGTGTTCATCCCGATCACCTTGTACAATGATGGTAGGGGCCGTGATCGATCTTGCTGGTTCGTACGCGATCTGACGGAGGCTGTCCTCGTAGAAAGCATGGCGCAACGCGATGCGGTTGGAGCCGCCCATGATGTTGGGAATCGTGTTGGTCGCTTTCCATTTCGCCAGTTCTTCATCTCCGAACTCCAACCGGAGTTCTTCTGCGAAATCGACGACCGGGCATTTTAGCGCGAGGCATGCGAGGTCTGTTCGCTTTGCGGCGGTTAGGATCGCGACCAGACCACCGAAGCTTGAACCCATGAGGCCGATCCGTCGGTAGCCTTTTTGCTTGACGAGTTCGAGCGCCGCGATTGCTTGCTCTACCGCCAGTGTGTTTGTGAGCTCTTCGAACGGACCTTGACTTTCTCCCTGTCCGAAGAAGTCGAATCGAAACGTGGCAATACCTCGTTCCGTCAGCATGCGGGTTAGGGTGTTGTTGGTTGTACTGGTTTTCGAGGAAAGGAATCCGTGGCAAAGCACGGCAACCCGATCGGTGACGTTCTCTGGAGCGGTCAAAATAGACGCGACTCGATGACCGAATGGATCAACGAATGAGAATGGCGCTTCCACAAGAGGGGATTCTAGCAGAGTTCACCAGCGAGATCAGGAGTCCTCGGCGCTGGCTCAGAAGAACGAAGGCGAATCACTTGTAGGTGCGGATTCTGAAGTCCACATTGTCACGGAGCCACCGCCAAAACTTTACTTGCTCTGGGAGGTCCATGCCTGGTTGCAGCTGTGCTCTCCATCCTTTCATCACATCGGCATCCACTGTCCAAAGCCGAATCCGATGGCGAGGAACGTGAGTTCGCCATTGTTCGCCGACTTTTGGGCTGACATAGGCCAGCCGCAAGGTCACGTTGCGAGACAAATACTCTAGGGGTTTCAGATCAATCTTTTGATAGAGCTCTTGAGCACCTGCCTTGACGCTGGTCACAGAGGAATCGGGTACCCCATCTGTGATGACCACGACGTTGATCGGTGCCAGAACGAGGTTTCGCTCCTTGGTGATACGGGCCACTTCGTGGAAGAAGGGGTTGAAGTCCGTCACAACGTCGGTCGGCGGAAACCATTGGTTCAATTCAGCTTCGATCTGAGAGACGTCTTTACCTTCGAACTCGTGGATCGGGTGAAAACTTTTTGGTTCATGGAGGTTTTTCCCGCCGACACTTGCCACGAACATTGCTTGCGGTTTGTGCAAGCCGCCGAGTTCGTTCACGTGGCCGTAGATGTAGTGAGCGAGAAATGAAAGCGCGTTGTTGTAGTGACCTGAGTCACGGAACGAGCCGCTCGCGTCGATGCCGACAAAGAGAGTGGACTTCGGCTTGCGTAACTCGATCGGCTCGTCCATGCAGCTGGCGAGCGATCCCAGAATGACAGCTCCGATAAGGGCACCTGCGGCGGTCCTGGCTGGTCTTCGGTTCACGATGCCACCTTCTTCGGTACCATGCGGACAGCTGGTAGTAGTTCGCGCGTATCGACCACATCCTTTAAGCTTTTGAAGGGGATGCTGAAGACCGGTCTCCCAGTCACCAAGATCATCGCGAAATTGAGCGTAGCAGCGGCGACATGCAGCACGGGCAATATAAGATATTCCAGCAGTTCATGGGCTTTGTCGTGTAGCCATCCGATTTCGCATTTGAAATCGTCCATCGGAGCCCGCCACCAGGCTGGGGGAGTGGACAGAATCGCCGGCTCCGCTTCCCCAACAGTCGATTCGTACATCGGGTGGCGCGAGATGAATGAGAGCAGCGGTGGAGTTCCGTACTGTCCGAAGAGGAACCAGGTCATGCCACGGACACCAATCCAACCGAAAGTCGCTAGAGACAGAGTGAAACCGAGACCGGGTCTGAACTGCTCGTTCGTCTGTTGGGCGATCCAAGGAGTGATGGCGTCCACCAGCTCACGATACAGGAACATAACCTCGAAGATCATCACAAACACTTCGACCAACAGCATTTGTACCAGATAGCGATATTCTTTATTCTTCATGGCATCAGCCAACACCTGAATACAGGCGAAGCTTCCCATGATCAGCAGGAAGAGAAAGAAAAAGAGCAGAGGCCTTGTCATGACTGAGGTCTCCATACCAGTAATTCCAGCCAGCACTTCAGTGACTGTCGGCATGAGGGTGTAGGTGAAAATCGTCGCTTCGAGGAGGCACCAGAAAATGAGCATCAGAAAGGCAATCCAGGGCACACCTGGCTGGAAATAGTTTTGTGTCATCTGGCCAGTCATTTTGAACGGTACGAGGACAAGCTGTTTCATTGCTTCAGCAAACAGCTTGAGCCCAAGCCGGCCCAACGTGAGGAACCAGCCGGCGACGACCATAACGAAACGGGCTAAACCGACCCAATACATCCAGATTGCGAAAACGGCATCCCACCAAGCCAACAAGAGGATCTTCATCAGCTCAAGTCGGCCTGAACGAAATGGTAAGGTGTATAAAGTCAAGTGAGTGCACCAAATTGCGCCGATCCAGAGGGCTGGTAATAGAAGGAGCAGATAATAGGACCCGGCCGTCCAACCAGATTGGGATGATAGGATAAAGCCCATCAGTGTCTGCTGCATCTCAGGAATCCAGTCTAGGGGGGCCATCAATACTTCAAGAAGGCTCCGCCAGGGGTCCGGGACCATTTGATCGAGTTGATTGTCCATCGATATCCTCCTGAGATCCGCCTATAACCAACCATGCATTGCTGTCATGGATGCCCTTGATAGCGTACCGAGCTAGTACTGCCACCCTTGGTGATAGAAGCAAGAAACAGGCTGAAACGAGATCTAGTGAATAGCCTGAGAAGATCAGCACTTAGCTGATTCCGTGAAGGCCAGCCTTCTGCCGGAAATGGACAAAGATAAATACAGGGTGGACAAAAGGGGTATCTAAGGGGCGCCCCTAGCGATTGCTGATCCTTGTGACCTGACTGCGTCTTGAATCGTTTCCTGGAGATGAAAAAGCGGTCCGTGTTGGATCCTAGTGGCTTGTCGTTGTTGAAGAACGAGAGACTAGGACTGCCCAGCAGCACGCCAAACGAGGATTTATGGCAACGTCTGCTTGTTTAGGAATTAAAAGAGCTTATTCCGTCGGCTTCTTGGCCAATACGTAAGCCAACTTGGTACAAAAGATGACGAGGCTGCCCAGTAAGAGAGTGAAAAAGCTCCACATAGCAAGTTGTATATAAGGCGATGAAAGCGGAACATTCCAGGTTAGGGACGCGAGGAGCGCCAGCCCCATCGTACCCAGGCTTAGCCCGACAATTTGGATGCCATGCCAGCGATTCATGATCGTCGTGAGCCGATCATAGTAGGGGCCACGGTGCTTATCGCTCCGGACTCGATCGGTCGCGAGTGCAATGGGGATGTAATATGACAGCACACCCATGATCGTGTTCACGATAAATCCCACGAATGTCATATGGGTGTAGGCCACGAGGTGTAATTTTCCATACGGCATGAACGGTGGGTTTGACAAGCTATTCGCTCCCACGAGAATGCCAAGAATGATGGTAAATAAGAAGAAGAAGGTGCCGACCAAGAGGTGGTCTGAGGCAGCGCTGCCCGTATGATTCGATACTGCCCAGGTTCGAAACAGGGCGATAGCGTAGAACATTCCGCCCATGAAGAGGATTCCGCCTGCGGCCATTTCTATCGGAACAGAAGAGTTCATGAATCCGGTGATTAAGATCGCCGTTCCCACTGGCATCACGATCAATACTAACCGCGCAAGCTGAGAGCAGAACAGAGAAGCGTGCAGCACCAATGGTAGCAGGTTTAATATCGCCCCGATGGCGATTAACACGATGAAGCCGAGCAGAATGAGATGAATGTGGGCGAGCCGCACATAGCCATAGGATTGCTGGGCAAGAGCAAAGGCCAGAATCTCACCGCACCCCAGTCCCCCCAAAAGGGCGAACAGAGTCACGGCGTAATACCAAAGGTTCAAAGACCTCGATTCGACGTTCCCGCGTGATCGAGCCCAGGCTTCGCGACCCATCCAAAGAAAAACACAGACGACGAGAAATCCAGCAACGCCAACAACGACGTGTTGGTTGAGCCAGAATCCGACAAGCATGCCAACTGTGCCGGCGTTGAGCCACAGAAATATCCAAGGATGCGAATCCCTTCGGCCGTCGCCAGTCGTGGGCGAAGGCGGAAGGAAGGCCAGGAGTCCACCGAGGATCATCTGAACCACACCGCCGACCAGTGCAGCGTGCACGTGCACCAATCGCACCCATGGCGGCAATGGGGTGCCGCGAACCAGGCCAACCAGGATTGCTAGACCCAAAGTCGACGAGAGCACCAGCCAACTGAAACCGGTAAGAAGAAAAGCGGCCGGTGGAGAATGACGTAGCAACATTGTTCGAGATTATCGGTTGAGGAAATAAAAATGGTGCGTCGGCCCTTGGCCGTGTCCGATCGCCAAGCCGTGACGGATGGCCTCCGTCACATAGGACTTTGCCGCTTGAGCTGCGTCTAGGACAGATCGGCCCTGAGCAAGATGCGCTGCCAGGGCAGCGGCAAAGGTGCAACCGGTGCCATGGGTATGGCGAGTTACGATGAACTCACCCTTCATGACGTGGAAAAAGCGGCCGTCGAAAAGAAGGTCAGTTGCTTGTTCGCTGAGCAAATGACCGCCTTTGACGAGGACATATTTGCACCCAAAGCCATGAATAACTTTAGCTGCACGTCGTGCGTCAGCTAGCGAGTTGATTTCAATGCCTGAAAGTTGCTGGGCTTCGTACACGTTCGGCGTGACAACCAAGGCAAGTGGGAAGAGCTGTTTTTTGACGGCCTCGACGGCGTCAGGCTTTAGGAGAGGCGCACCGCTCTTTGAGATCATCACCGGATCAATCACCAGATTAGCAATAGTCTGGGGTCTCAACATCCTAGCGACCACTTCGACGATGGTTGTGGAAGATAGCATGCCAGTCTTCACGGCGGCGATGTCAAAGTCATCAAATACGGCGTCAAGTTGCGCAGCAACGATCGCGGGCGGTAATTCAAATATGTCCGTGACCTCTTCCGTATTCTGGGCGGTGACGGCCGTGATCACCGACATGGCGAAAACTCCGTTCGCGGACATGGCCTTGATATCGGCCTGAATCCCTGCGCCTCCACTGGAGTCGGAGCCGGCAATGGTTAAGACTTGCTTAGGTATATTCGACATCGATTTCCCCTCGAGCTCCTGTACCCGCAAAGGCAACGTAGGGTCAATTGAAAGAAGTCAACTTCCCGTCGTTAACACATGGGGCAACGTCATTATACTCTGGACCGAACAGGTGTCTAGTTTCTACCCAGAGACCTTACGCATGCTGCCCTTCTTACTTCTGAGTGATCGTCATGAAGTTGTGCCCGTTGACAAGGCGGAAGATGAAGTGTTAAAGAAACGCCCCACGTTGCGTGCCGTGCCAATGCACCCCTAAGGATAGAGGAAGAACGATGCCGGACCAGGAGATTCCCCCATCAAAACCGACGCCGCGTCGCCAGTATGTGAACTTTGTGTTTTACAAGGTGGACCCGGCTTGGCGTCGGCTCCCCGAGGATGAGCGCAGCAAGGGCAAGCAAGAGTTCCTGCGGGCCGTGGAGGACTACAGCGGCAAAGTCCTCGTTGTCCCGTATTCGGCTATTGGCATTCGAGGCGACTGTGACCTCATGCTCTGGCGCATCAGCTACGAACTAGAACTCTTCCAGGACATGAGCACCAAGATTCTTGCCTCGGGGCTGGGCAAGTACCTCTCTACCCCCTACTCCTATCTCTCTATGACGAAACGGTCTATCTACGTCGATCACCACACCCACGAGGGCCAGGAGAGCAAACGGTTGACCGTGGTCCCTGGGAAGGCCAAGTATATTTTCGTTTACCCGTTTCTGAAGACCCGGGAGTGGTTTTTGCTGACGAAGGCGGCTCGCCAAGGCATGATGGACGAGCATATTGAAGTGGGGCATCGCTTTCCGTCGGTGAAGCTGAACACGACCTATTCCTTTGGGCTAGACGATCAGGAGTGGGTGGTGGCGTTTGAGAGCGATAAGCCGGAAGACTTTCTCGACTTGGTGATGGCGCTACGGGAGACCGAAGGCTCACGCTATACGTTGCGGGACACGCCGATCTTCACCTGCATCCGCCGCAGTCTGAAAGAAACCCTCGATACCCTTGGCGGGTAAGGGATCCGTGAAAGGCAATCCGATATGGCCGTCGGCCGCTCGGCCGATGGCCATTTTTTTGCTGGGCCTCGGAGTAAAGGCAGGGCGAAGCATCCGATAGACGCGGGTAAGATTCCCTTGGATGACCGGTACGGACTGGAAACGGGTAAGCAGTCGAGTCGGAAACTCTATTGCCGACTACGAAGGATGATGAAGAAATAGCTCAGAGCCTTGCAATAGGCCTTCCGGGTGCTTATTCCATAAAGGATCGAAGGATTTCCCCATTCAGTCGAGGAGAATGTCTGCATTTTCCCGGATTCAATACGTGTAGCAAATATCCCTACATAGAAGATGCGTCTACGCGGGCCAAGATCAATTTGATGCGCTCATTCTCAGAGCGTCGTTCATATGGCGGCGCCATACGCTGGTCTGATACCCGATTCGGCACCCAAGGTATTTGCAAGATCTTGCCTGCGTAAGGAACCCACAGTTTTGAACTCGACTTCGATCTACGTGGAATCGATCTCCGAGTGTGGCCTCGGTGACGTGTGTGCCATTCCGGGTAACAGTGAGAAGACTTTCTACAATGTTACCGGGGACGCTGGTTATGCCTCATCTGTCGGAAAAACTCTTGTAAGAGTGCCTGGCTCTCTTCTGCGAGGATTCCCCCAAGGACTTCGACCTGATGGTTGAGCTGGTGCTCGGCCGGAATATCGAAGATCGACCCGCACGCGCCGGCCTTAGGGTCACTTGCCCCGAAGACAAGTCGTGCAATGCGAGATAGATAGATGGCTCCTGCACACATGGGGCAAGGTTCCAGTGTTACGTAGATCGTGCTGTCAGTGAGGCGCCAAGTTCGCAACTTTTCTGCGGCTCTTCGAATGACGATCATCTCTGCATGTGCCGTTGGATCCTGTGACGCCTCTCGGTAATTGTGGGCAGCTGCCAGTACCTCATTGTTGTACACAAGGACTGCGGCAATTGGAATTTCTCCCATCGCCGGTGCAAGAGCCGCCTGCCGGAGAGCTAGTTGCATATAGTGCTGGTCTTGATCTTGGAGTTGCATGCGCGGGTGTCAAGTCTAAGCCGCTTGATGAGGCATGCTAGCACAGGGGAAGAAGTTGGAGACAGTGATTCGATGGCGCAGTTCCGAAATCAGCTAGTACCTACGACTGGCTGATTAGATAGAGCGGACCTGTTGGTTCAGGGCGACCGCCGGGGGGTTCGAGGCTGACGGCAAATTTCTTTGCGCTCGTAAAGGTTGGCATAGGTTTAACAAACAGATTGGCAGTTTCCCCCCTATCTAGATGAAATAGCCCGACGCTGACCGGTTTTTCATATATCGCCCAGATTTGATAGGTCATACCGTTTGTACTTTCAGGGAGATTCACGGAGTAGAGCCAAATTTTCTGTGTTCGCGGGTCATACAGGAGTACTCCGGTTGCCTGTTTGGCTCTATCTGTTCCGGCCAGCGAGATCGCCTTGATTTTCGGCGTGCGCAGGAGGACCGCCAGTTCATCTTGCGGTGTGTGTGCACGATGCTCGCTTTGCTGTGCAAGCTGCATCTTTGTGGCCTCCAGTTCGACCTCTCTCTGAATCAGCTGATCTTTCAGCTCCGCCGCGTTGAAGGCCCGGTATCGAAGCTCATCTCGAATTTGTGTCAAGGATTGTTCCCGTTCATTGAGCTGCTGTTGCAGCACAGCTAGCTTGGAGCCTGCAGCATCGGCTTGGGCTTGCAGTTGAGCCAGCTTCGCCGTGTCTTCTGTGATGATCTGGGAGACATTCCAGGCCAGATAGCCGCCGAGGGCTAGGATTGCGATAGCGCCCAATCCCAAGGTCCATCCGAATGCGCTGTGGCGGGGGGAGGAATCTGGTGGGAAGAAGTGATTCATCCACTCCCCTGGTTCAAGGTGTGGCTTTTCTGGTGAGTGAACAACTGCCTCTACCGTAACGGACGGCAATCGTCTGGCCATGAGTTTTGCCTTCAAAGCACGCGGGGGAGTGGTGATGTGCAGTCCAAACGGAAGCATGACTGCCACGGACTGGTACTCCTTAAGGGCGGCATGGCAAGACGCGCACCCGGAAAGGAGATGTGCTTCAAGAGATTGCCGCTCAGCCCGTTCCAACGCTCCAACAGCGTAGACGGGTACGGCGGTTTCTAATTCTTCGTGTGTCATAACCGGTCGCCCTGTTGCCAGCAATGCCGTAACGACTCACACAATTTGGACAGGCCAAGCTTGAGATGGGTCTTCACTGTGCCTAAGGGTTCATTAAGACGTGTGGCCATTTCCCCCTGAGAGAAACCTTCGTAGTAAGCCAATTCGATCGCCTGCAATTGTGCTTGCGGTAAGCTCGCTAGTGCTCCCCCGACCAGGTTGTGCATTTCTTGATCGGCGAGCGCTTCAACATGTTCCGGGTTTCGGTCTGCGGTGTGACCCGCCGCAAGTGTGCCGCTCGATTCATGGGCATGGCGATGCGTGCGAACATCGTGCGTCCGCAATTGGTGTATGGCACGGCTCCGAGTCAACGTGATTAGCCAGGCGATCGGTGTGCCACGGCTGATGTCGTACCGCGCCACCTTTCTCCATACTTCAAGATACACCTCCTGCAGTAGTTCGGCGGCTTCATCGCGGCTGCCAAGAATACGCAGGGCTAGGGTGTAGAGAACAGCGCTCGATTGGTCATAGAGCTGGCTGAAGGCCTGGTGTTCTCCCTTGGCCACACGAACCATTAATTTGGGATCAATCGTCGATGCGGCTCGTTCTGACGGAGCATCCATAGATCGGAAGTACCCCCTTTATTACTAGCCGGAAGGCTTGATCCGGAAGATTGCCACAACTATAGCACTCTACGGAGAAAACCGGCAAAAGGTCGTGTATTTAACTCCGCAAAGTGAAAGGGAAAATTGTTTTTTAGCTTCATTCCGAAGAAATTTAATGAGTGTGTTGTCTTCCCAAGGGTGAAGAGGAAATAGAACAAACGAACTAAGCCTGCTTGCCTATCTGTGCGAGAAGAACTTGGCAAGTTGAATAGCGGAATCTGTGGCACCCGTCGCAGGGGGAGGAGGGGTGAGCGAGGAGGAGGCAGTTAGGATGTGTTGTAATGCCGGTTCCCATCTGCCCTGGACAAAGTCATCCAGTGTGAGCTCAACCCCGCGTCCATGCCGATGGAGATATTCTACTAGTGGTTGTTCATCGGCAAAATTGTATCGCCGTACATAGACAAGGGGAGTTTGCGAGGCCACAGCTTGCACCAGGGTGCTGTAGCCTGGTTTAGTCATGATGATATCAACGGAAGCCAGCAATGTCGGGAATGGAAAAGGTAATGATCTGGTGGAGACAACCCTAGTGATCTCTGGAGGGATCGGACCATCATAGAGGAAACGGTGGCCCATGAGTTGCTCCAACCTCTCGAAGGGGAGTGAGTTCAGTGAAACTCCGCCAAATCCAACGAGCACGGTGCGTTCGCCCGGTGCAAGATTAAGGTGCCTTGCTAGTTCGTCCCGAGCTGAAGGGACTGGGTCGACAATAGCTCCAACTTCGATGATTCGATCGAAAACCTCCATCTTGGGGGAAGGATTTATTCTTAGGGCGAAATCGGCCCTGGCGTATGCACGACGAATCGATTGTATGAGTAGTTGCCTTTCAAGGTGTGGGGGAGCCAGGTAGTCAGAAAGAACTAGGTCCCACGTAAAACTCACAAGTGCTACAGTCGGAATCGCGGCTTGAGATCCTGCTGCTATGGCCAAGTACGGGGTGTCGGCAAGGATCAGGTTGGGACGGGCGACGCGCATTGCCTCGATTTCAGCTTGCATTCGATCGGCCCAGGTTGCGTGAAAGCGGTCATGTTCAAGCCAAGTTGCCTCCACGTCGATTGTCAGAGGCCCGTTCTGAATGCATCCGACGTCTTGTTGCACAGGGCTTATGTCCCAGGGAATCGCAAGGCGATCCCTAAAGAAAGAGGAGGGGACCTTGGTTCGGAGGAGTGCGCGGAGATTGGGTACGAGCCTGCCTAGTGCATTAAGCACAGGGACGACCTGCGCAGCATGGCCAAACCCATGAGCTGAGATCGCGGCCCAGATTAGTGGCATTTCTAGAAGAAAGTACTCGTCAAAAGTGAAACGTGAAAATGCGAAGAGTCCGAATGGTTGAACACAATGAGGCGCAAGGAGTGTTCTTTCCTAGGGCTTGGATTAACCGCCGCTCGAGTAGTCTGATTCCATGGGGGAGATGTTGTACAAAAGTTCAAGGTCAAAGTCTTCAACCAATTCGTTGAACGCGCCAGCACCCAGGTCTGAGCGGACTTCGGCAAGGACCAAGTCGATTGCCGGAGCTGCATGTTGCCCGTACTGGCTAACGGCTGATTCAATGCGCTTTCTGGCTTCGGGAAGATCCATAAACGAAACAACTCTTCTGTGGGCCACTATAACATTGATGGAGTCTGGTCGGCCATATAGAAATTCAGCTGATCGGAGGTGACCGGATATCTTTTATGGGGCTGTAGTGGTGGAGGTGGAGACCATAGAACGAACAGATCCCTGCTGGGGGTGTCGGCCTCTCTTCACGGTTACTCTGCTGTCCGTCACCATCGCTGGGGTCATATCTTCAGCGCGCACGGCGGTTGTGAATATCAGCAATTCAAGAACCATGGCTGTAAGAGTTTAGGCAGGGAGTGCCATGCAGCTCTATATCAAGATCCACTAGACTCCATGGATGCGGTATGTCGTCAACAGGGGCGACAATAAAATAGAAGAGTATTTGATTGGGTTTAGAAATTCGCTTGGTTCGGCTTGCTGAACTGCGAGAGATTCTTGGACACCCGCTGTGAGAGTTAGGAAAGAATCGAAATCATCGCGAGGTTGGGCTAGCTGGAACGATTCAGTCTGGTGAGATCAATCGAATCGGCTTGGAACTCAGGCAGGTCATATCGCTGATCCAGCGCGACCACTCGTTCTCTGCACCGTCGTGCGGAAACTGAATCGCCACGGGTCTCATACAACTTAGCAAGTTGTCGAAGCACAGCCGCTTCGGCCGGTTCATTGCCGAGTTTGATGTAGTGCTCCGAGGCATTGTTGAGGCAGCGTTCAGCGCGAATAAGATCGCCTTGGTCGAGATAACCTTTCCCTAATTGGCTGTAGGTGACAGCAAGGCCGTCTTCATTTCCGACCACCCGGTGATAATCGAGAGCCTGTTTGAATGTTGTGACCGCCTGCTCCCAGTATCCGTCGCGCGCTTCTTGCAACGCGAGGTTATTATAGAGAATGCCGAGGGCACGGTCATCTTTCAACGAACGAAGGAGATCAAGTGCCTCAAGATAGTAAGGACGGGCTTTTTCTGGCTGGTCTGCGCCGATGTGGAGGTTGCCGAGATTGACGAGGGTATGGGCGATGGCGTGCTCGTTCCGTTCCGTCCGTTGGATGCTGAGGACTTCGCGATAACAGTGTTCGGCGGCAGCGAAGTCCTGCATCAATGCGCAGGTGTTGCCGAGATTGCCGAGTGAATCGGATAATTCTCGCTGGCTATTTGCTGCGCGGTCATCCGCTGCCGCCGCTTCCCAAGCAGCACGGGCTTGAACTAGGTCACCCCGACGGAGAAAAATTTGTCCGCGGTGCTTATGGTCTTGGGACATAAGGATTATTACTCACCGTTCGCATCTAGTATCTTGCCTGACGAGGGATGCTTCATAAGATGTGCCTTCAGTCGCCGCCCTTCGGTGTGTCTCTCTTAAACTCGACTTGAATCTCATCCTCCTCTTCGAGGCCTAATCCTGCTCTAAACGAACTGTACAGCTCCTCGACTTGTTTCAGGTCCAATCTTTCTCGCCCTTCACGAGATGCAAGATACGCTTCACAAAGCCGTATTCCTGTCTCAAAGTGCCTGGCGATCGTTTCTTCGGTCGCCTGCTGCCAGGTAATATAGATACAGAAGGCGTGAAATGAATGGGCGTTTGGATGACTTTGTGCGAGGGCCAGCAACCCCTCGTAGGCATTCTTGGCCGTGGCGCCCGCGTTGGAAGAAAACGTCTCTTCTAACTCAATGGCGGTGGCCCAATCCGCCCCGAGCTCAGGTTTCGATGCGTAAAACGCTGTTTGTGCTGCGAGAGCGGGATCAAAACGCATGAATGTCTTCACAGGATAGCTGCGGGAGGAAACTCCGGTCAAT
>JABAOE010000051.1_pt2 | contig 40860 bp, 41 predicted proteins | sample 7062141 | NCBI WGS metagenome assembly JABAOE01 (sample SAMN14538627, study PRJNA623070) | marine sediment metagenome | biome: marine biome [ENVO:00000428]; feature: marine pelagic biome [ENVO:01000023]; material: deep marine sediment [ENVO:00002113] | place: India: Gulf of Khambhat ...
GCGGCGCTAAGAGAAAAGCTGCAGGTAAGAAAAAAGCTGCTCCAAAAAGAAAAGCAACAAGAAGACGAAAAAAGTAGATTCGTTGCAAAATTAACAATCGTCATCTAGTGGCGATTTGTTTTCCCTTTTTCAAATTACAACTTAGATGATTCTATAGAAAAATTTGTAAACGTTTGATGGTGGTAGCTTGTTTAAAGGATTACTAGTAAAGATAACTCATTAGTTTGATTTGTTCTTCAGTTGTGATAACATTTTTTGCAGTTAATGTTTCTAATAGTTCTTTGAAAAGTGCTTTTTGTTCTTCAGACATTCCACCAGCTTGTCCTTTTTCTCCGGGTGGACCTGGAGGACCTCTAGCACCTGGTGGACCGACTGGACCTTGTTCGCCTTTTGGACCTTGTTCACCTGCAGGACCTTTTGGACCAACTGGACCCCTCTCACCCTGGGGTCCCTGAATACCCTGTGGGCCTTGTGGTCCTTTTTCGCCTGCGGGACCTTGTGGACCACGTTCACCTTGTGGACCTTGTGGACCTTGTGGACCCTTGTCACCTGGTGCACCTGGAGGACCTTGTAGGCCTTTTTCTCCTTGTGGACCAGTTGGACCCTTCTCACCTTTTTCACCTTGAGGACCTGGAACACCAGTTAGTCCTTTGTCTCCTGATTCACCTTGTGGACCTTGTGGACCTTTGTCACCGGGTACACCTTGTGGACCTTCTGGTCCTTGCTCACCTTGTGGACCGGGTGGACCGATTGGACCCTTTTCACCAACTGGACCTTGTGGACCTTTAGGACCTTTTTCTCCTAAAGGACCTTGAAGTCCTTTTTCTCCAGGTGGGCCGTGGGGACCTGTCTCACCCTTTCCTCCTGGTGGACCACGTTCTCCAGTGATTCCTTTTTCACCCATTGAACCTTGTGGACCCTTGTCACCTTTGTCACCGGGTGGACCGCGTAATCCTTGTGGACCTTTGTCACCGGGTGGACCTGTTGGACCTTTGTCTCCTTTGTCACCGGGTGGACCCATGACACCTTTGTCACCTTTGTCACCTTTGTCACCGGTTAGACCTTTAGGACCAGATGGACCTTTGTCGCCCATTGGACCAGGTTGTCCTGTTGGACCTTTATCACCAGAAACTCCTGGAGGACCTGTTTCACCTTTACTCCCCGGTGGACCTTGTACACCCTTTTCACCAGCTTGACCTTGTGGACCTTTCTCACCAGTTGGACCTTGTGGGCCAGACGGTCCAGTTGCACCAACACCTCCACGCTCTCCAACTAGTTTTTTAGTAGTTTTCGGTGCAGGTTTTTCTTCAGCTACAGGTTTGGTTACTTTAGGGGCTGTAGGTTTTTCTCCTGTAAGATTTATTTCAAAAGTAGAATGTAATGAAGAGAATTGATCCGTTACAACAATCCAAACTGAACTTAATCCAAATACTTTTTCAGGAATAGGGTTTTGATTACTGCCAATTGTTTCTGAAAATTGTCCGTCTTTAACTCTTAAATGAAAATTATCTTTCCAGAGAGTAGGAAAATTTTTTGAAGAGATGCTCTCTTCAGAAGGCTTTTTTTCAGTAATTGCTATAGAAACTTCAAAGACGCCAGACTGGTGAAAGGGGGCAGCTCCCTGAATTTCCAATTTAGGGTTAGAACTAGACACTATCGATGATTTAATGACGAAGTATTTCTGTATTATCAAGCATTTATACTGCATAAATTTGTCAAAAAAGATGAAAAATTGGGAATGGTATTTATCTAGAAAATAGAGCCATTATGAAATAATGAAGAGACCGTTTGGGAAAAAAGACAAGCCGAAAAAATTAGAAGATAAGGCAGATCCTCCAAAGAAAATAGAGACAAGTCTTACTGATTCAGACTATCAGAGAAGAAAATTATTCAAAAAAGGCGTTAATTTGATGGCTGATGAAAAACTAGAAGATGCTGCCAATGCTTTTGAGCATGCATTAAGATACGACCCAAATCACGTCGAGACTTTATTGAAATTAGGATATGCCAGATTTCACCTTGATGAGCACACCGAGGCTCTGAGAGTTTATGATAGAATTTTAGACATTGACCTAACAAATGCAGAAGCTTGGAATCTAAAAGGCCTTGTTCATTATGAGCAGAAAAATTTCTCAAAGGCATTAGATAGTGTTGAAAAAGCAATTGATTCAGATCCTACATTTGGAATGGCATGGTACAACAAAGCATGTTTTCTTTCTTTGCTAAATCAAGTTCCAGAGTCACTTGAAGCTCTAAAACGTTCAATTGAAATTGATGTTAAAAATGCAAGAAAAGCTGTAAAAGATAAAGACTTTATCAATGTCAGAATTGAAGAAGGATTCAAACGAATCGTTGAAGTTGTTGTTTTAGAATCAATTAGACAAGGTTATCATACAATTGGTTCTATTGTATGGACAACATTTCTTAGTAAAGCAGATGCAGAAGATGCATTAAAAAAATTATTAGAAAAAGGATTGATTACAGTTCATGAAAAGAGAGAGGGATTGCATAAAATTCCAACATACGACTTGGCAGCAGAAATTGCAAAGAAGGTTCCAACAGAGAAAAGAAGTTTGCTTGGAATTAAAAAAGTGAAGTTACCAGGAACTGTTAAGAATCTAAAAGAACTTAGTCAAGCAATTAATTCGGTTAAAGCTGCAATTGAAGAAGAAGATGTTGAAAAAGCAATTGAGTGCTTTGATATTTTCGTTGACCCAAAGAAATGCGGTGAACAAATGATTGAACAATTTTTCGAAGAACACAGAGAAATTAGATTATGGAAAATTAGATTAACTGATAGAGGTGTCTCTTTCCTTCAAGATAATAAGCAAAAAATGTTAACGTTATTTGAGAACGTTGAAGTTACAGTAACAAAGCAACTACGAAGCGAAGTATCTTCTTAGTTTATTCTGCAGACAAGTCCCAATAGTTTGCATCTTCTTGCTTTGCTATTGGTTTTTCAAGATTTTTCCATTCTTTGAAAGAACGTACGTATAATTTTACGTTAGGCATATCAACTGATTTGAGAGCATAGTATGCAAGGCCTGAAAGTGTTCCCACGCTTCCACAGTAAGTTATAATTTCAGATTTAGGGGTGACGCCTCTATTTTCCAGTAGTCTTTTCATGTCATCTTTTGTTCGTAAAATTTTTTCATTTGATGCTAGTGTTCTATATGGAATGTTTACTGCGCCTGGAATATGCTGTTCTAGATAGTTGAGCCGTTCACGATTATCTAGTAAAATTACACCCTCTTTTTCCTTAGCCTGCTCAAGATATTCAGCACTTGCTAAAATTTCAGGTTGTAGATTCAGTGAATGAGTTTTTGATTGAATTGAAGGAATCTCAGCATCATTTTCTAATCCCAGTTCTTTCCAATGACCATATGTCATTTCCAATAAAGAAACATCATGATGTCCAAGATACTCCATAGTCCAAGCAACTCTGGATGCTAGTGCACCAAAAGTATCATCATATACTACAACAGATGTTTCATCATCTATGCCCATTGATTCCATCATTTTCTGAACTCGTTCAGGACTATCATCAGATAACAAATTAGCTAATGGAAGATTCACTGAAGTTGGAATGTGGTTCTTTTTGTATTCTTCTTCTTTTCTGACATCAATTACTCTAACACTTTTGTCGCGAATCTCAGATCTTAAAGTGTCAGCATCAGTAGTAATACGAATGGATTTTTCTTTGCTCAAGCAGCACATTCACCTTTTCCAGTTTTTGTGTGGTAGCTTGTATCGCTACCATAGTCCGTGTAAAAGTCCGGATCATCTTCTATGGTTGGTGGAACTTCAAATGAAGCAAGAGCATCTTTCAAATCTTTAATTGATTTAATTTGAGAATCTTCAGTTTTAGTAGCAACCCTATGAATCCATGTTTGCAGAGTGTCATCTGGTTTTTTGTTGCTCTTGAAAATCTCAATTACTTTTAAAATTACAGGAATAACTCGTTTTGCAGGAACTCTCATGCATGTTTCACCCAACATGGTGTCTCCATCAGAGCGTCCACCAATTAGCATTTGGTAATTTGGATACATGTCTTTTCCAACACGTGCTCCTCCACCAAAGAAACCAATGGTTGCAATTCCGTGTTGCCCACAAGAGTTTGGACAGCCACTAATCTTAATTGAGGAATCTCTCAAATCATCGTCTTCATCTAGTTTTAGCTCGAGGAACTTTCTTTGAATCTCTTTTGCTAGCCTGTGTGAGTTAGTCAAAGCAAGATTACAAGAGGTTGTTCCAGAACAGCCAATAGGTGAAGCCATAGTCAAGGCACCTGATTTGGCCAATCCTACCTGTAGTAGTTTAGAATACAAGGCTGGTAAATCATCCTCATGGACATATCGTAAAGCAATATTTTGTGAAAATCCGTTTCTTCCTACACCTTCTGCTGAGAAATCCCTAATGATGTCGCCTAGTGAGCGTAGTTGATTTGCAGTAATATCTCCAGACTCTAATGTAAGAAAGACTGTACAGTATCCTTCTTGCTTTTGCTTGATTGTGTTTGTTTTGTACCATCTAGCATACCCATCAGCATTTTGATTTGGTGCTTCTTCAGATATTCTTATTGGTTTTTTAATTTCATTTGGAGTATGATCTACTTTGAGTCTAACAATAACTGATTGTGTTGCGCGAACTAGTGCTCTTTCTTTTAGGACAAGATTCTGGAATTTTTCCCATCCCATATCATTTACAAGATATCTTAGTCTGTTTCTTGCAAGATTCTTTCTATCACCTAGTCTATCAAAGATTCTAATCACAGCAATAGAGGTATACAAAAGATCTTCTTCTGGAGTAAAGTCTTCAAGTTGATTACCGACATAGGATTTGTTTCCTAATCCACCACCTAAGAAAATTTTAAAGCCTCTTTGTTTTTCATCATCGACTTCTCTAACCTGTGGAATCAACCCGACATCAACCATTCGAACCATTCCGTGCTTCTCACAACATGTGAAATTAAACTTAAATTTTCTTGGAAGATTTTGAGCCATTGGGTTTCTTAGCATAAACTTTGCAGTAGCTAATGCATATGGAGTAGCATCAAATTCTTCTTGCTCACATACACCTGACATGGGACTACACATTACATTTCGAACTGTATTTCCACATGCTTCACGGGAAGTAAGACCAACTTCAGCTAGTCCTCTGAAAACTTCAGAAACATCTTCTAATACAATCCAGTGAAGTTGAATATTTTCTCTTGTAGAGAAATGTGCACTACCAATTGAGAATGCCTCGCTTAATTGAGCGATTTTTTCTAGTTGATTTGGATAAACTTCGCCAGCGGGAATTTTTATTCTAACCATTGCATAATCGCTGGTCATTCTAGTACCATAAGCACCGTGTTGAAGTCGATAACGTCTGAAGATATCGTCGGCAACTTTACCTTGACGATAAAGCTTCACAGTATTTGCAAAAGCCTCGGCCTCTTCAAATCTGGCCCAGTTAATTTTAGGCTTTGAAGACTCTGGACGTCTTTGTTCTAAATTTGGTACTGTCAATACAGAGCAATTCCTTTGAATTTGGATATAAATTTTTGAAAGCGGGAATTTTAACCAGACAGGGCAGATTTTGCGACTGAACTTGCCTAGACTTGTTATTGTAATTGGTGATTTGAGGGATTATTGGTTAGTACTACCTAATTTAGAACAATATTTTTGGGAAACTATTAATGTGTTCTACAAAGACGATTCACATGCAAGAAGCAACCACTGCAGAAAAACCAAAAAAGATTTTCACAGATGTAAGAGAGGTTGACATTACAAGAGCAATTGCAACTGAATTTAATTCAGTTTTACTTGATAGAGCAGACTCTGATGTAATAATTATTGGAGCTGGTCCTGCAGGACTTACAGCTAGTAGAGAACTATCCAGTATGGGTTTCAAAGTTTTGGTAATTGAGCAAAACAACTATCTTGGCGGCGGTTATTGGCTTGGTGGTTACATGATGAATCCTGTAACAGTAAGAGAACCAGCACAAAGAATCTGGGACGAGTTAGGAGTTCCATACAAAAAAGTTGCTGAAGGATTATACCTTACACCAGGGCCTCATGCAGTTTCAAAATTAATTGCAGGAGCATGTGATGCTGGAGTAAAATTTTTGAATTTAACTAAATTTGATGATCTTGTTTTAAAAAACGGTAGAGTTGCAGGAATCGTTGTAAACTGGATGCCTGTTTCTGCATTACCACGAAACATTACTTGTGTTGATCCAGTTGCACTTGAAGCCAGAGTAATCATCGATGCTTCAGGTCATGATTCTGTTGCAGTAAAACGTCTAGTTGATAGAGGATTAGTTGACTGGAAAGGGATGAACCCAATGTTTGTAGCAGAAGGCGAAGACCAAGTAGTTGAAAAGACAGGTGAAGTATTTCCTGGACTAATTGCAGCTGGAATGTCAGTTACTGAGACACATGGACTTGCTAGAATGGGACCAACATTTGGTTCAATGTTGTATTCTGGCAAAAAAGCTGCAGAGATTGCAGCCTTGAAAATCAAAGAGTTAGGAAGATAACTAACTAATTTAGATATAATTTATTGAAAATTTCTAAAATCTTCCTTTATGATGAGCCATCTGTTCCCGAAATTAACATTTCAGAACTAGCTGATTTTCTAAAGAGTACGTTCAAAATAGATGTAGAAGTACGAAAAAACATTCTAAGAAACTCAGATGAAGTTACTGCACAAAAGATTGCTTCATGTAGAATCTTTAATCCCAGAAAGCCATTTGAAATACATGAACCGACTCTAGAAGAAATAAAATTTGAACAAGAAAATTTTGAAGACACTTCACGAACAGAAAATATTATCATGTATGATGGATTTGAATTTCAAAAAGTTATTTTAGAATTAATTTCAGATAATGAATTAACATCTGAGAATTTTCACATAGTTTTTACAAACAAACTAACATGTAGTTATGATTTTAACGACTATAGATATCATGGTCGTGCAGTAATTTGTTCAAATCCCAGCATAATCTCAACAACAGGAATCATTGAAGCCCCTGCAAAACCTAGAGATTACTACATGGAGTTAATTTCAAACATACGCCAAGGACTAAATGTAAAGTCTATTAAGAAAAAATACTCTGGAAAATATTTAGAGTATAATGATTCAAGACTCTCAAAAATAATTCAAGGGTATTTGCTTCAGGCATTATTTTACTATCTTTTTGAAGAAGCCTTTTGTGAATTGCGTGAATGTGTGCTATTCAATGCTCATTGGCAAAGTGATCTTATGTATTCACAGTTAGAGAGTGGAAAATTGTGTGATAACCATCAAAAGATCTTAGACGATTTTGTGAAGAATTTAAATTTATGAACAAAAAACGATGACATATGATGGCAGATAATGCTGGTGCAACTCTTTTGGAGAAAAAAGACGAGTCTCCAAAGATTCCAGATAAAAAAACAAAGTATGATGTAATAATAATTGGTGCAGGACCTGCAGGATACACTGCCGGAATTTACTGTTCACGTGCAGGATACGATACATTGATTCTTTCTGGAATTTTACCAGGTGGGCAACTGGTCAATACAACAGAAGTAGAAAACTATCCTGGTTTTGAGAACGGCATAATGGGGCCTGATCTTATGATAACAATGCGTAATCAAACCAAAAGAATGGGAGCTACAATCATAGATGATGAGGTAGTAAATGTTGATTTTCGCCGAAAACCATTCATGGTTTTAACAGCCTCTGAAGAATATGAGGCTCAAGCTGTCATAATTGCAACTGGGGCAAATCCAAGAAAGTTAGGTATTGAAGGCGAGATGACATTTGGAGGAAAAGGAGTTTCATATTGTGCAACATGTGATGGCCCTTTCTTTAGAAATCAAGAGCTTATTGTTGTAGGTGGTGGAGATACTGCAATGGAAGAAGCTACATTCCTTACAAAATTTGCAAGTACTGTACATCTTGTGCATAGAAGGGATGAGCTAAGAGCAAGCAAAGTTATGCAAGAGCGAGCATTTGATAATTCAAAAATTAAATTTCATTTGAGTGCTGAAGTTGATGAAATAAAGGGTAACGAAAAAGTTCAACAAGTTGTTTTAAGTAACAAAAAAACAAACGAAAAGGAAACAATGGAGGTCGGAGGCGTCTTTGTCGCAATTGGCCATGAGCCAAATACCAAACTCTTTGTAAATCAAATTGACATGGACGAAAATGGTTACATTGTTCTAAAAGAGAATACCAAAACAAACATTCCTGGAGTTTTTGCTGCAGGGGATGTTCATGATCATAGATACCGGCAGGCAGTTACTGCTGCAGGATTTGGGTGCATGGCAGCAATTGATGTTGACAAGTATCTTACTGATAGCAAACAGTAAGCACTGCTAAACTGTTCATTTTAGACAAACATCTACAGATACTGCAAATCGTTGAATTGATTTTAGTATGTTAAGGAGGGAAAACCAGCTAAAGGTTTGAGAGAATATGTTAGATAACAACACAAAGACTGGTTTCAAAATAGGTGGTTCGGTAGGAATTATCATCTTACTGTTAGGTATTGCAGTCTTATTTGGAATATATCAAATGTCACAGGTAAGCCAAGAAGTAATTGAAATTTCAGAAGAATATGCACCACTTTATGCTGTAATGAGCGATATTAGACATCATCAATCAAATCAGGCACTAAATTTTGAAAAAATTATTCGATATGAGCAAACCCAAAACCAAGAAGGATTAGAGAAAGCAAAAGAACAATTCTGGATTAGTGGAGGAATTATTGAGACAGAAATTGCCAACGGTGTATCTATTGCTAATACTGGTTATGATATGGCAGTATCAGAACAAGTAAGAGATGACTTTGCAATATTATCCCAAAAAATTGCAGAAATTGAACGAATCCACTTTGATTATGAAAATTTAGTCAGAGATTCTATTTTAGTAATGGAGAGCACAGGGTTTGCTGATGAATATATTAGTGAAATTAATAAAAAAGAATCACAAATACAAAATGAAATTGCAGTAATTTCAAATCAAATTTCATTATTGATGGAAGATTCAACAAAACAGATCGAAGAAAATGAATCTGCTGCTCTCTTTGGTCAAGTAATTATAATCAGCATTGTTGGTGCAATGGCAGCAACACTGGGAGTATTTCTTAGTCACATCAACAAAGACTTGAGAAAAGAAGTTGATATCAAGACTACAGAATTACAACAAGCAAATGAGAAACTAAAGAAATTAGATCAGATGAAGGATGAATTCATTGGAATTGCATCTCATGAATTAAAGAGTCCAATTCAACCAATAATGGGGTTTGTCGAGCTTGCAAAATCAGGAGATATTGATCATGAAGAAGCATGGGACGGAGTATCAGTTCTTGCAAAAAAACTACAAGATTTGGCAAATGATGTCTTAGATGTTAGTAGAATTGAGAGTAACAGATTGGTTTTACACAAAGAGAGATTGAGAATAAATGACATTATTTCTGATACTGTTAATTCAGTCAAGGTAAACCTAAACAATGACTTAGAAATTCATGAAAACTTAGATGAAAACATAGAGATTGAAATTGATAGAGTCAGATTTGAACAAGTTCTTAGAAACCTATTGAATAATGCCATAAAGTTTACTGATTCAGGTGTAATTCGCATAGCGACTCACGCAAACCTAGAAGAGAGAAAACTAATTGTTATTGTTTCAGATTCAGGTTTAGGAATTCCAGAAGAAATTCTTCCAAATATTTTTGGAAAATTTGTAACAAAAGGACATGCACAAGAGAATCAAAGTGGAACGGGTTTAGGGTTATTTTTGTGTAAAGGAATCATTCAAGCACATGGAGGAGAAATTTCTGCTAAGAATAATCCTGATGGTGGAGCAACATTTGAATTTACAATACCTATCAAAGAAAAAATTCTAAAATCTCACAAAGCTAAAAACTAACTAAACTTTCACATGTAAGCAATTTCAGACATGCATTTTGCTTCTTTGAGAGCATTCTCAAACTCTTCTTCAGTCATAATGTTTTGTTGTGCATATATGCTTTTGAATTTCCTGCCATCATCAGCAAAGATTCCAACGACGCAACCTTCACCATCAATTTGATATTTTTTCATTGAAGCATAAACTGCTGCAGATGATGGGCTGATGAGTAGTTTATCTTTCTCAAAAACTTCTTTGACTACAGCAAATGCTTCTGCATTAGTTACTGAAATCCAATCATCTACAACACCCTCACGTTTTAGAAATAGATCTGGCTTTGCAGACTCTTCGAAGTTTCTCCAACCTTGAATCAAGTGATCTTTTTGTGGTTGGCATCCAATAATTTTGATGTCAGGATTTTTCTCTTTAAGATAGGTTCCAATTCCAGTTATTGTTCCACCAGTTCCAACACCAGTAAAGAAATGAGTTACTTTGCCATCTGTTTGTTTCCATATTTCAGGACCAGTGCCCTTGTAATGACCCATAAAGTTGGCCTCATTTGCATATTGGTTAGGAGAATAGTAAGTATCAGGTCTTGAGGATGCGATAGATGTAGCCAGTGCTATACTTTGATCAGTTCCTGCACCTACTTTTGGACACAAGTCATCAGTTGTCTCATAGACTTTAGCGCCTAGTTTACGAATAATCTCTTTAGTTTCCTCACTTGCTTTTTCAGGAATAACAATCTCAACTTTGTATCCTAGTAGATTTGCAATTCCTGTTAGAGCAATTCCTGTATTTCCTGATGTAGGCTCGATGATTATACTTTGACCACGTTTTAGAATTCCTTTTTCTTCACCGTCTTTGATCATCCAAAAAGCAGCTCTGTCCTTAACAGAACCAAATGGATTATGTCCTTCAAGTTTTGCAAAATATTCTAAATTGTCATGTGATAATGAATCTAATTTTACTAATGGAGTGTTACCAACTCGATTAAGAATTTCCGAATCTGTTACGGCCTTGCTTGCCATAATTATTTCACCTTCTTAATTGTAAATTCTATAACACTATCGTTTTTCTTCATCTCTATTAATTCGTGGCCGTTTCTTGTCACCCATCTAGAGATGTCATCTTCAGCAGCAGGATCATCGGCAAGCACTGTTAAAACTTCACCAACTTGCATTCTTTCAATTTCAATTTTTGTTCTAAACACAGGTTCAGGACAAAACAATCCAGTTGCATCTAATTTTTTTTGACTGGTTTCAGACATAGTACCTATTTGTAAGATCGTCGTTTCGGTATTTAAAAATCTATTTGAGTTTAGCCTGCCCTATTTTGATTTGTTAGAATGCCATCTTGAACATTGTAGCAATATTACGGTCTTTCATTCCTGATGGATCAACGTCTTGAAAGTTAATCTTTCTTGAAATTCTTTTCATTGCGAATATTGCAAATTTGTAAAACAAAATCCAGAGGTAACTGTTTGGATTTCTTTCAAATAGGTGTAACAATAATGTAAAGAGGCGTTTTGATTTTGGGTAAAATTCAGACATGTAATCATAAATGTAATCAGTAGAGTTGTCAATTTTGAATTTTAAATGATCAATTGTTTCTTTTGCAGAAGCATAACCAGTATTTTGGATCTTTATCCTATTGTGTTTCATTGATGCTAAAATATCATCAAGATTGGTTTCAGATTCAATAACATTTGTACACCTGCCCAAGGTTGATAGAACGTGAGAGTCACTTCCAGATACTCCGACCATGTTGTTTTCCTGAGCAAAGATTGTTGCCTTTGTATTGGCTAGAACATCCACGTTGTTGCTGTTGAATACTTCGATTAGATCACAAGACTTTGATTTTTCCCGAATTGCATCAAGAAGACTAAAGGGATGGGGCGCAGAAGATACTGCGTTTTGTTTGTTTATCTCATCTAGAATCTCATCAAAAGTCAATCCAGGGTTGATTTTTTCAGTTATCCCATAAGCAATTACGTGAGCCCCCTCATCAGTTGTTATTTCTTCAGCAGGATAAACCTGAATGTTTGAAAACTTTGCATGATCATTTTTGTAATCAAGTAATTGTTGATAGCCATCAAGAGTATTGTGATTTGTTACAAATAAGACATCCAATCCAAGTTTGTGGCTTTGCTCTAATTGATCCCTGATAGTTATATTGCAATCATATGGCGCATCAAGATCACCTACATGAAAGTTTGAAAATTCATTGTGACAGTGTAATTCAGTTTTTAGGTAATCCAAGCCTATTTCGTTTTTTCACTTCTATCTACTTATTTTAAATTTGTTAAAAATTTCTTATTTGAAGAGATCTTCAGAGTCTGGACGTATAAGAGAAGATAGACTTCCTTTAGAAGAATCATGCTTGTAATTTCGAATAATCGCTGCAGGACAACGTAGAGTTTTACCCATGACTAGTTCTGCTGCTGAGCAAAGCTCATCTGCAATCGCAATTGCAGTAACCCGTAGTGTTTTTCCAAAAGTATCTTGTTTTCCTTCATAATCAATAATTGAATTAATTCCTGCAATTCCTATTGCACAATCAGTCTGACCCATCCTAAATGGTCGTCCAAATGTATCTGAAATTAAAACTGCAACATTTTTGTTAGATTTCTCTAGAATTTGTTTTTGTAAATTTGATGCTGATTTGTCAGGATCTTTTGGCAATAATGTAGCAAATCCATTCTCAACATTACTCTCATCAACACCAGCATTTGCACAAACTAAACCATGTTTAGTTTCAACAATGATTATGCCATTTTCCATTCTAACAATTCGTTTTGATTCAGAAAGAATTACCTCCACTAGTTTAGGATCTTTTTCATACTCTGAACTAATTCCAAGTGCAAGCTCAGATGGAATTACTGAATCAAGATGAATTATACGGCCTTCTTGTTTTGAGACTACTTTTTGTGAAACAACTACAATATCACCGTCTTGAAGTTTTGCTTTTGATGCTAGAAGTTTTCCAAGATCCTCGTTTGGTTCGATATCGTGTTTGATTGGAATGGGGATTACTTCTATAGTCATTAGTTAGGTCCAGATAATGGGGAAAATATTGTTTATGCTAGAGTTGGAGTCTCTAGAGTCAAATTGTAATGCTTGTTGATGATATCTAGGATTTTTGAGAGATCTTTTTCTTCAAGTGTGACAGTTGCCAAATCTTTGACCATGTCTTGTGCTCTAAATGCAATTCCTAATCCACAGATATCAAATAATTTAACGTCATTAGCACCATCTACGACAACTGCAATCTCATCTTTTTTCTCGCCCCACTCTTCGATTTTGATTCTAGCAGATTTTGCTTTATCAGAATCAACATTGATCTTCACACCATCAAGTTTTCCATCCTTGAATAGTAATTCATTAGAATAGACATAATCAAGACCAAGTTCTTCTTTGAGTCTATCAGTCATAATTGTAAATCCACCAGATACTGCCATGAGTTTCCATCCAGCTGCTTTTAGAATTCTACATGCTTCTTTTGCGCCAGTCATAATTGGTAATTCGTTTGCTACCTGCTGACAAGTTTCATAATCAAGACCTTTTAGTGCATCAACACGAGTTCGTAATCCTTCTTCCCAGTTGATTACACCCTGAATTCCTTTTTTTGTAATCTCCCAAATTTCGTCTTCCTTGTTTAATTTCTCTGCAAGGATGGGAAGATATTCTGCATCAAAAAGAACTCCTTCTACGTCGAAAATTACTAGCAATTGATTTCTGATTTCAGAACAAAAATCTAATTATATTAAGGTTAAAAACGATTTTCCGATCTGTACCGTTATCAATAAATCAAACATCCTAACTGTACTTGGTATGGCCGAAGAACTTGAGCATAAGTATGAAGTTGAAGTTAAATCAACTGAAAAAAGACAGAAGATTCCAGATAATGTCAAAGAAGAACTAAGGGCATCAGGAATGATGGACGATAAAGGAAAATTGAAACTAAAAGGAGTCAGTCCAAAAATGCTCAAGAGAATGAAGCAAGAATTTGTTGAGTGTCCAGTTTTAAAAGAAGAGACACATTTTATCCAATGTTTTGTCTGTCCCAATTTTCAAAGCAGAGTAATGGGAAATGTTCTCTGTAAAGGCGAAGCACTCAAGTAAAAAGCATAATAACGCACACAATCCTACCAAAAAACTAGTTTGAGTAAAGAAGAGGTTGGAATTACTGTAAAAAAAGATGATGATTTTAGCGAGTGGTACACTCAGGTAGTTCTAAAAGCTAAACTTGCAGATTATGCTCCGGTTAAAGGATTAATTGTTCTAAGACCAGACGGATATTCCATTTGGGAGTCTGTGAGAAAATCACTTGATTCAAAATTTGAAGGAGAGGGAGTTCGGAATGGATTTTTGCCCGTTTTGATTCCAGAATCATTACTAGGAAAAGAACAAAAACACTTTGCAGGATTCACTCCTGAAGTCTTTTGGGTTACTCATTCGGGAACAAATGAGGTTGGGGACAAGCTTGCATTGCGTCCAACATCAGAGACATTAGCTTACTCACTATACTCCAAATGGATTAAGAGTTGGAGAGATTTACCTTTGAAAATTAATTTTTGGAATACGGCACTGCGTGCCGAAATCAAGGCAACAAAACCTTTCTTAAGAACATCAGAATTTTTGTGGCAAGAAGGACATACAGTTCATACTACACAAGATGAAGCAGAAGTTGAGGTTCTAAAAATTTTAGACATTTACAAAAAGACTGTAGAAGAAGAATTAGCAATTCCAGTAATTACAGGAAAGAAAAGCGAGAAAGAAAAGTTCGTTGGAGCAGTATACACTACAACAATGGAGTCAATGATGCCAGATGGAAAGGCATTACAAATGGGTACTTCCCATTTTCTTGGCCAGAACTTTTCAAAACCATTTGAAGTAAAATTTGCAGATAAAAATAATGTAGAGCACTTTGCATGGCAGACATCATGGGGAGTATCATGGAGATTAATTGGAGCCATGATAATGGTTCATGGTGATGACAAAGGACTAGTCTTACCACCAAAAGTAGCGCCAATTCAGGTAGTTATTGTTCCAATATACTATTCAGATGAAGACCAACAAAAAGTAGTCTCAAAGGCAGATGAGATCAAACAAACACTTGAAGGCAAAAACATTCGCGTTCATATGGATAAAAGAACAGAACTCACACCAGGTTACAAATTCCATGATTGGGAACTCAAGGGCATTCCATTAAGAATTGAGATTGGTCCAAAAGATATTGAAAAACAAAAAGTAGTTCTAGCTAAAAGATTCAACAAAGAAAAATCGGACCTAGGTTTTGATCAATTAGAAAACGAAATTGAATCTGTCCTTTCACAAATTCAAAAAGATATGCTCGAAGCTGCAAGAAAGATTCTAACAGAAAATACCATTACTGTAAAAGATTATTCTGAATTCAAATCAGCTTTGGAAAAAGGAGGATTCTTGAGCACGCAATGGTGTGGGAAAGAAGAATGTGAAGAAAAAATCAAAGAAGAGACAGGCGCAGATATACGAGTAATTCCCTTTGACGCGCCAAAAGCAGAAGGAAAATGCGTCTACTGTGGAGAAGAAAGCAATGAAGTTCCACTATTTGCAAGAGGCTACTAGGTCTGTGAAAATATAATAATTGCAAAATCAAATTCAGTAATAACTTGACTACAGTTCCACAACAAGAAGAAAAGAAACCACTTTTAGATCAATTCAAAGAGACACGCCAACGTAGCTTAGAGCTAGTAAAGACACTCGAAAAAGATGATTTTGTTGTGCAGACTGCATTTTACATGAGTCCACCAAAGTGGCATTTAGGTCATATTAGTTGGATTTACGAAGCAATTCTAAGTAAAATAGACAAAAATTACGAATTTTATTCAAAAGAATTTTCTGAATATCTAAATTCGTATTATCAACAATTTGGAGTTCCACATGATAAAGCAAAGCGAGGAATTTTTTCAAGACCAACAGTAGATCAAATCTTTGAATACTTTAACACAGTAAATCAAAGAGTTACAAACTTTATTCAAGAAAATATAATTGATTCAGAAACTTCTAGACTAATTACAATGGGATTTCATCATGAGTGTCAACATCAAGAACTGCTAGTTTATGACCTGCAGCATTTGCTTGCAGATGCATATAGACCTGTTCAAAAAAATTCTCCGCCAACTCCAACACAAGTTAAAAATCAACCTGTAAAAATTGAAGGCGGGGTGTATACAATGGGTTACAATGGCTCTGCTTATTGCTATGATATTGAATTACCCGAACACAAAGTCTACCTAAATGATTACACTATTGATTCTCTTCCTGTAACAAATGGAGAATATTTGAAATTCATTGAAGATGGTGGCTATGAAGATTTCAAGTACTGGTTATCAGATGGTTGGGAAAAAGTCAAAGAAAACAAGTGGACTGCACCAATGTACTGGGAAAAAGTAGATGGAGAATGGATGACACATGATTTTATTGGAAAAAGAAAGATTAACCCAAAAGGGCCTGTTTGTCATGTGAGTTTTTACGAGGCTGCTGCCTACTGTAAATGGGCAGGAAAAAGACTACCAACAGAAGCAGAATGGGAAAAAGCTGCTTGTTGGAATAATGAAAAACAAACAAAGACAATCTTTCCTTGGGGAAATGATTCTCCAACAAAAGAACGTGCTAATCTTTTAGAATCTTACATTTGGAATGCCACAGAAGTTGGCTCTTATCCACAAGGGGCTAGTCAGTATGGTTGTCATCAAATGATTGGAGATGTTTGGGAGTGGACATCATCAGAATATGTTGGATATCCAGGATTTCAGACAGGATTTGATGAATACAACGACAAGTGGTTTACAAATCAAAAAGTTCTACGTGGTGGTTCATTTGGAACACCTTCAATGTCAATTCGTGGAAGTTACAGAAACTTTTTCAGATTAGATGAAAGATGGTTGTTCTCTGGCTTTAGATGTGCTAAAGATCAGTAAACTAATTTTTTGAAGCTAAAACTAATGCAAAATGACGTTTCTCATCTTGCCAGATACGATTAATTTCAAATCCAGTAATTTTCAGAGTCTTTTCAATTGAAGAGATTGTATACTTGTGAGAATGCTCAGTGTGAATTAATTCATCTTCTTCAAAGTCAAGTTTGATGTTTGCTTTTGGTATGTGTACTGATTGTTTTTTGTGTGATCGAATATACATCTCTATTCGTTGTTTTTCTTCGTTGAATAAAGAATGATGTGAGAAATGTTCTAGAGCAAAGTTTGCATCAAGTTCATTATTCATTCTTGATAGAACATTTAGATTGAATTTTGCAGTGATACCTCTTGAATCATTGTAAGCATTCTCAAGAACTTGTTTGTCTTTTACTAAATCTAAACCAATCAGGAATAGATCATTTTCTTTCATTGTAGAGTTTACAAATTTAAGAAATTCTTTTCCTTCAGCTGGACAAAAGTTACCAAAACTTGAACCTAGAAATGCTATGAGGTTTGGGGTATCATCATACTCTTTGAGAAACTCTAATCCACGCTCGTATGTATCAATAATTCCAGTAATTTTGAGTGATTTGTAATCATCAAGAAGGTTTTGGGCACCTTCTTTTAGAATTTCAGAGATATCAATTGGAAAGTACTCTATTTCATCATGAGTCTTATCTAATGCATCAAGAATTAGTCTTGTTTTAACAGATGATCCACTTCCCAATTCAACTAGTCGATAATCAGAATCAAGATGTTCATGCAATTCATGTTTTAGGTTCTCAAGAATTTTCTTCTCTGTTCTTGTCAGATAATATTCTGGAAGAGAGCATATGTCTTCAAATAATTGAGAGCCTTTTTGGTCATAGAAGAATTTTGGGCTTATAGATTTGGAATTTTGTGTTAGACTTTCAGAAATTTCTTCAGCAAAGCTCTTTTTTGTAATTTCTGCATGAGGTTTAAAGTAACTTAAACGTGGATTTAGTCCAAATTCCTGATATTCTAAGTTTTTTTGAATGGTTTTACTGCTCAAGTGTTAATGACCCATTTTTTCACATAAATTCTTTATCCCAATTGTAGTATAATTTCTAAACCATATTTCTTGATATACTTAAGGAAATATTGGAAACTATGGATAATATTCTAAAAATTGAAAATTTAACAAAACATTTCATTAAAAAAAGTCTGTTTAGCTCAAAAGAGTCCATTGTAAAAGCAGCAGATGATATTTCATTTACACTAAAAGAGGGAGATGTCTTTGTTTTAGCAGGAGAATCAGGTTCAGGAAAATCAACTATTGCAAAACTAATTCTCAAATCTATAGAAGCTGATTCAGGAAAAATAATTTTTCAAGGAGAAGAAATCAAAAATGATGCAAAAAGTCTTGAAAAAATTCGAATGAATTGCCAAATGATTCACCAAGATCCTTATGACTCGATAAATCCACGAATGCGAATCTTCGATATTGTTTCAGAACCTCTAGAGATTCACAAAATAGGAGACAAGGAGGCAAGAAAAAAGCGGGTTTTAGAAGTACTTCACGAGGTAAAGCTAGAGCCTGCTGAAGATATCATTATGAAATATCCACATATGCTTTCAGGTGGACAACGACAAAGGGTAGTTTTGGCTAGAGCATTATCACTAAAGCCCAAAGTCATAATTGCAGATGAGCCTGTTTCTATGCTTGATGTTTCAATTCGAGCTGAAATGCTAGAACAAATGGAAGAGCTTCAGAAAAAACATGGAATATCATTTATCTACATTACACATGATTTGGCAACTGCAAGATTTTTTGGACAGCACATTGCAATTTTGTATTTAGGAAAGATTGTAGAGATTGGACCAATAGACGACGTACTTTTGCATCCAAAACATCCTTACACCCAAGCACTAATTGATGCACTATCAGAGCCAGACCCTGAAAATCTACACAGAGAAAAAAAGATCAGAATTAATGAACCACTAGACATTGATGTGTATGAAGGATGCAGATTTAGAGCTAGATGTCCTTACGCAATAGAAGAGTGTAAAAAAGAACCACCATTAGAAAAAGAAGGCTCTCGAGAAGTTGCTTGTTTTGTTAAACTAGACTAGGAAGATGATGGTGCCATTGATGGCAATCGCTTGTCTTTGTATGTAACAACGTGTGATACTCCGTTCTTTGGATAAACTCCGTAGATGAGCTTTGCTTTTTCTACGACAGAGTCTTTAAGTGATACCATAATGAATTGACTCTCTCTTGATCGCTCTTCTAGAATCTTCGATAATCTCTCAGAGTTTGGTGCATCTAGGTGAGCGTCAACTTCATCAAATAAATAAAATGGCGAAGGCTTGAGTTTTTGCAATGCCAAAACAAATACAATTGCAGCTAGAGTCTTTTCACCACCACTGATTGCAGTGGATGTTCGTTTTGGTTTGTTGGGAAATTGAATCAGATAAGATATTCCGGAGTTGAAGATGTCATCCTCATTTTCTAGCTCAAGCCAGGCATTTCCTTGTGTCATCTTTGTAAATATCTGACGAATCTCTTTGTCGACCTTATCAAAGGCATCAAGGAAGGTTTGACGTTTTTCACGCTCAATTTTTTCGATAAATCTAACAATAGAGTTACGTTCTTCTTCAAGTGAGTTCTTCCTAGTTGACATTGAACGGTATCCGTTTGATACCTCCAGATAGGTTTCAGGAGCCTTTGCATTTAGTGCAGTAAGTGAGCGTTGTTCTGCTAGCAGTCCTTGTAAGATTGGTTCAACATCAAATGATTCAAAGTTACCATCAAATCCATATGTTTCTAATAATTTTTGTAATCTTGTTTCATTTTCAATCAAGTCACGTAAATCACGATTTAATGAATCAGATTGTCTTTCTTGTGTGTTAATCTCTTTTGTTAGTTCTTTGTCTTTATCATTTAATTCCTTGAGTTTTTCATCATATTCTTTTAGTTTATCAACTGAAGTTCCCGAAGTTGAAATCAGTTCTTGTTCTTTTTCACGTAATTTTACTAGAACTTCATTACGGGGTTCCTTTTCTTTTTCTAGTTCAGAAATCTTGTTTTCTAGTTCTTGTTTATCAGTTGTAAGATTGGTTCTCTCTTCGTTAAGATTGTGTATACTTGTTTTTTCTTTTGCATCTTCTCCATGCAATGCTGTAAGCTGAGATGTCTTCTCTCTAAACTCTTCTAAGATTTGTGTTTGTCTTGAATCAAGAGTTGATTTCTTTTCATTTAATCTAGATAATTCATTTGCAATTCTAGTTTGTTCTCCTTCTGCGTAATTTTCATGAACAATTAAAATTCTTTCATCAAGTGAAGTAATGTAGGATTCCTGTTTAGTCTCTTCTGTAACCAGATAAGATAATCTATTTTGTAATTCATTGTTTCGAGATTCTAATTGAGTCTTCATTTTGGTTGCTCCCTCGAGTTGCCATTTCAGATCTTTGGAACTCTGACTTGTAGTAGCTAAGTTGGTCTCAGAGATTGCCAACCGATCTTTGTAGTTATGAATAGCTGAATCTACCTTTTTGAGGGAATTTTTCTTGTTTTGGAGGTATTTCTTGAGTAATCTAATTGATTCAAGTAATCCATCGACAGAAGAGCTCATGTTGATGATTTTGGTGAGTTTTGAAATTTTGGAATTAATATCTACAATTACTGCGCTCGATTTAGATTCAAAGAATTCGCCTTTGAGTGATACTGCCTTGTAGCCTGCTTTTGATACTCTTAATGCAGCATCATTTGTTTCTGTTAGAACTACATTTGCAAAGAGGAATCTTTTGAGTGGATCATTTTTTGAGTCACATTTAACATAATCGGCAAGTGAGCCAATTACTCCTTTTTCTTTTGGAACATCTAATTTGAATTTCGGAATTGCTTCAATTGGAATAATTTTTACTTTGGGTAAATTTTTGAATCGTGCAAATTCTGCCAGGCTAACAAGTGTTGCAAAGTCTTTTACAACAATTGCTTTAATCCAATCAGAGCTAACTGCAAGAACTGAACGGTCATATTTTTTATCCCATGAAATCATTTCATAAACAAGACCTTCAATACCAAGTTTATCGGCATCTTCTTTTAATTTTGCAACAGTATAATCTTCATGCATGAAACCTTTTACAGTTTTAATTTTAGATTCGTATTGATTAGCTGCTGTACTAGATTTTTCTAAGATCAATCCCAGCTCTTCCATATCATTAGAAATTTTTAATTTTCTTTCTTGTAGTTTTGTAATTCTAGATTTTAATTCAACAATTGTGGCATCATTATTTTTCATTATAGATTCTAATTGAAATTTATAACTGGATAATTTTTCAATGTCTTGCTCCAGTTCTGTAAACCTTGTAGAATTTTTTGTAACTGTAATATCTGATTGCACTTTTTGATGTTGGGCCTTTGAAAGTTTCAGTTTTGCATCGTTAAGTTGATTTGTTAGATTTTTAATTTTGTTATCAATTTCAGATTTTTTGGCGGCAGCTTCTGATTGTTCTGTTAGAATTTTATTTCTTTTTGAATCAACCAGTTCCAAATCTTTATTGATATTATTTTTCTTGGTGTTTGTTTCTTCAATAGATTCTTTTATTTTTAGAATTTGTTCATCAATTCCACTTCTAGCAGTTGTAATTTCTTCTAGCTCTGTTTTAATTTCTGGAATTCTATTATCAATTTGTTCAATTCTTTTCTTAGATGCTGAAATTGCACTATTGTCAACTTCATATTGTTCCATTGCAACACTAATTTCTTCATCAAGGGAGGCTTTGGCTTGGCTGTAATCATTGGCTTTTTCCATTAATTTTGTTTTTTCAGCATCCAAAGATTCTATTTCGGTTCTTAATCCACTTCTTTCACCATCAAATTTTGTGATTTCTGATGTAATATTGGACAAAGTAGATTCTTTGGCCTCTTTTTTGCTAGAAATATCCTTCATTTTGTTGGCAGCCGCTATTGCTTTGTACCTATTTAGTTCACGCTCAAGTAGATCATAACGTAATTTTTGATTTCTTTCTTCTTCTAGTTCATCAATTCTCTTTTTGATTTCACCCATTTTTGCAAGTGCAATCTCTAGTCTTCTGTCTGCCTCATCAAGTTGTTTGACTGCTTCGCTCTTTTTATCATCAAAGTAAGACAATCCAATTAAATCTTCAATTGTCTTTCTTTTTTCTTCTGATGTAAATTCTGAGATTCTAGTGACTGTTCCTTGTTGAACTGCATTTAGTTGACCTAAACCAGCATTTGCCATATCAAGTAGATCCAGAATGTGATTACGTTTTGTCTTTTTTTTATTTAGATAGTAGGTGTTTTCACCTTGTTCATCCATCTCTCTTGTAATTTCAACAACATCAGAGTCAACTGGGATCTTTCGATCAGAGTTATCGAAATGAACGCTGGTTCTTGCCATTTTAGGTCCACGGCGTCCTCCTTCAATATCATGAATCAATGAACGTAATTTGTCTACTCTCATAACTTTGGGTTTGTTTTCACCCATTGCAAAAATAATGGCATCTAAGATGTTACTTTTTCCAGAACCATTTGGTCCTGAGATAGATACAAGACCAGGTTCAAACTGAACAGTAGTATTCTTAAATCCAAATGACTTGAAGCCGAAGATCTCGACTTTTTTAACATGAACCAATAACGATCTTTTCTTTATTCGTAGGATAATCGATGGTTAACAAGTTTAGTTGACACAATTGCATAATTTTTCTTGTTTCATTATGATATTTTTCGTAGTGGCAGAGGTTGCTTTTTAAAATTTTATGCCTACCTATAATTATGAAGTAGTAATTGTATAGTCATGGTAAAGTTAGGATTAATTCAAACCATACAATATAGCACAAATCAAAAAGGGATTTCACGTGTTTCTCAAATTTTAAAAAAATTAGGCAAGAACGAGACTGAGATAGTATGTTTGCCTGAGCAATGGCTAAAGAAGAATAAATTTTCAGATTTTGATTTAGAATTTTCGGACTTTAAAAAAATTGCAAAAGACTACTCAATGACCATAATTCCAGGGGCATTTTATGAGATTACCAAGAAAACAACCTCAATTATTGCGCCTGTAATTGGTCCCGAAGGCGAATTCATAGGCAGGCAGGAGAAAATCCACCCATTTGATTATGAGCGAGACACTGTTAATCCAGGAAAGGAGGCTAAAATTTTCAATACTGCTTGCAAATTTGGCTTGATAATTTGCTATGACATGGTATTTCCCCAAGTAGCAAATACGTTAGTAAAAAAAGGTGCTCAAGTATTACTATCACCTAGCAGGATTGTTCGAAGAGGGATTGAACCTTGGAAGATGTATGTTCAGGTGAGAGCACTTGAAAACAGAATTCCTATTCTTGCTGCAAATATGCAAAATCGCAGATTTGGTGGAAATAGCATTATTGTCGATTTATCTGAAAACAATAAAGTAATGACAACAAAAATTACCAAATTAACTGGGGAAAGTCAAATTTCAAAAGAATTTTCCCTTGATAAATATACAAAAAGCAGAAAAATTAGATTTAGAGATTCTAACAAATTTCGATAATTAGTCGCCGGCAACAAACTTTTCACATGCTGCTTTAGCAGCAACATCAGAAGTTTGCTCTATTGGATGTTTCATCAGATATGCACTTGCAGGCTTGATTGGTCCTCCAATTCCTCTATCAAGGGCAATCTTTGCTAATCGGATTGCATCAATAACGATGCCTGCAGAATTTGCTTTGTCATCAACATCTAAGCGAACTTCCATATTGTAGGGAATGTTTGCCCATTGACGACCTTCAATTCTCATAAACATTAATTTTGTATTACCTAAGAAAGGAATAAAATCAGAGGGGCCAACATAGATTTGATCGTCATCTAATCTTTCATCAAGTTGACTTTGAACACTTTCAGTTTTAGAAATTTTCTTTGAAACAAGTCTTTCTTGTTCCTTCATATTAAGAAAATCGGTGTTTCCTCCAACGTTGATTTGATATGTTTTTTCAATTTTTGTCCCTCTATCATTACATAATTTTGCCAAAGTTCTATGAACTATGGTTGCACCTACTTGTCCCTTAATATCATCGCCAATGCAGGGAATGTTTTTTTCTTCGAATTTTTTTGCCCATTCTGGGTCTGATGCAATAAATGAAGGAATGCAATTAACAAATGCAGTATTTGTGTCAAGACAAATTTGAGCCCAAAATTCAGTTACTTTGTCTGAGCCAACAGGCAAATAAGATACAATAATTTCTGCTCCTGTTTCTTGGATGATTTTTTTTACTTCTTCAGCAATTTGTTCATCAGTTTTTGTACTTTTGATTGGCTTGACTCGATTTTCAACCCATAATCCTACACCATCTAAAACAGGGCTCTCATAGACTTTACCATTAGTTTTTGGCATTTCGTCTTTAGGAATCCAGTCCACCATGTTTGGATATTCGTAAATTGCTTCATTGATTGGTTTGCCAACTTTATTTTCACCAACATCAAATCCACATACAAAATCAATATCATGAATTCCATATCCTGCTAATTTATCATGAATAATTCCAATTACTTGTTGAGAAGGATTTTTTCGATAGTATTCAATTCCTTGTATTAATCCTGAAAAGCAATTACCAATACCTACAAGACCAACTTTTATTCTTCCTGCCATTCGAAAATTGGTGTTATTGCGCGGGTTTAAAGTTTTCTTAGAGAAATGGATTTTATAGATGACCTCAACGAGTGAAACCATGGTAGAGGCAGGTCGTCCAGTCAAAGATATAGAAATTGGAGAAAATACATCAATTGAAAAAATATTTGATGAATTATCTCAATCTGGAGGATTTGAATCAGTAAATCTTTCAGACGGATTAGAAATTCTAACAAAAATGATTTCTGATGAACAATGTCTAAAATTTGTCTCATTTGTTGGTGCAGTAGTTTCAACAGGACTTCGAGGGATAATAAGAGACATGATCAAAAACAAGTGGTTTGATGTTGCAATTACAACTTGTGGTGCATTAGACCATGACATTGCAAGACATTTTTCACATTACAAAGAAGGCTCTTTTACAATGGATGATAGTGAATTAGCAGATCAAAATATCCATAGATTAGGAAATGTACTTGTACCTATGGATAGTTATGGTCCACTAATAGAAGAAAAAATGCAGTCATTTCTAGAAGAAGAATATCAAAACGGAACAAGAGAGATGTCCACTCCTCAAGTATGCAAGATGATTGGAAAACATCTTGGAGAAGATTCTTTTCTTTATTGGGCATACAAAAATGATGTTAGTGTAGTTGTTCCAGGAATAATGGATGGAGCAGTAGGAAGTCAAATTTGGTTATTTACACAAAAACATAATGATTTCAAACTAAACATGGCAGGGGATGCAGACCTTTTGTCTGGATTGATTTTCAAAGCAAAAAAATCAGGAGCCTTTATGATTGGAGGGGGAATTTCAAAGCACCACACACTTTGGTGGAATCAATATAGAGAAGGATTAGATTATGCATTCTACATTACAACTGCACAGGAATTTGATGGGAGTCTTAGTGGAGCATTAGTTAGAGAAGCAATTTCATGGGGCAAAGTCACACAGCAAGCAAAACAAGCAACGCTTCATGCAGAAGTCACTACAATTTTGCCATTTATTTATGCCGCACTTCTTTCTAGATTAAAAAAATAGATAAAAATTATTATTCTATGATTACAAAAATTATTCATTGTTTCCTAGAATTAGAATTAAAGAATTAAAACCATTGAATTTAGAAGGAGGATATCTTATTGATGGTTTTCCTTCAGTAGGATTTAGTAGCGCGATTGCAACTGAATCAATGATACATACATCACAATTTGATTTAGCAGGAATCATTGATTCAGATCAATTCCCACCAATCAGCATCATAAAAGATGGAAAACCAAACTATCCAACAAGAATTTTTGTGAGTGATGATTTGAAAGTTGCCGTATTTTTATCGTATCTAACTCTTGATCAAACATTACATAGGGCTGCAGCTAAAACTATGCTAAAATGGGCCAAGAAACACAAAATCGGATTGGTTGTAAGTAGTGTTGCAGTCAGGTCACCAGAAGGAGTAGAAGAAGTGATTGGTATTGGAAGTACAGACTCTGCAAGAGCGAAAGTAAAAGATGCAGGTTTGAAGATTTTAGAACATGGAACCGTCCCAGGAATTCCAGGAATGCTGTTGAATGAAGGAAGTATTTCTGGTCAAGACGTCATTGTGATAATTTTTCATACTGATGGAAAAGGTCCAGATTTCAAATCAAGTGCACAACTTTGTATAGCAATGTCTCAGTTAATTCCAGGTGCGTCATGTAACATTCCATCATTGCAACAAGAAGCTGAAAAAGCTGAAGGATTAATTAAAGAGGCTGAAGAAGAATCAAAACATCTTAAAGATTCTATGTATATGTAGGAATTTTCAATTATCTTTATTTCATTACTGATTAGAAAATAGTTAGAAGTCATGGTTCAGATTCTTGAATTTGCAGCAATTGTGATAGTAATTTCAGCATCGGGAGTCATGGCACCGGGGCCACTTTTTACAGCAAATGTAGCATATGGGTTGAGGGATGGCACAAGAGCTGGAATAAAGATGGCAATAGGACATGCAGTCGTCGAATTTCCATTAGTTGTTTTATTAGGAATAGGAGTTTTTTCTTTAGAGATATTTCCAGAATTTAGAACAGTGATTTCAATTGTTGGAGCCATTACACTATTTGCATTTGCGGCTATACAAATCAAAACTGTTTTTAGAAAAAAAGAGAGTATTTTTTCTAATACAAAACAAGGTCCGTTAATTGCAGGTATTGCACTAAGTGCTTTAAATCCATTTTTTATAATTTGGTGGCTAACTATTGGTTTCAAATTAATTTCAGATGCAATGTTAATCTGGGCATTTGCAGGAATACTGATTGTCTTTGGATTACACATATGGATGGATTTTGCGTGGTTAGGGACAGTTTCATTTCTTGCTAAAAAAAGTGCGAAGATACTTTCAAACAGAAATTATAGGATTATAATTGTAGGATTAAGTTTAATGTTAGTTTATTTTGGAATTACATTTTTGCTAGACATAATGCCTTAACCGCAATCTAAAATTTCAATTTGAGGTTCACATTGATCATTAAACAAATCAATTTTTTCTACTATGATTTCACAAAACTCAGGCTCCAAAGATTGTTCGTATGATGTAATATCATTTATCAATTGGATATGTTGAATCCCACAAGAATTACTTGAATAAGCAATTATGGTTCCAACAACAATAATTCCAATAATAATTAAGATTAGATTTTGAGGATTAGTTTTTTGAGATGTCAATTTCTATTGTAGAGACATTACGTTGCTTTCCATCCTGGGAAGTAAGAGAATCAGATGCAATTCTAACATCACTAACAACATAACCTACAGAATCCATTCTTTTTACAATCATTTGAGATACATCTACTGCTTGTGTAATTCTTTTGCCTCTAGCTTTGATAGTAACAGTTGGTCTTGTAGAAAGCTGTGTCAAGGTTGCAGAAACATAAGTCATAATTGGTTTTGTACCAACAAAAATAACATCTCGGTCACCTGATTTTTGAGAGTCAGAAGTTTCTCTTGTTGTTTCAGTTACTTCAGGTTCTGGTGTTGGTTCTGTTCCAGGAGCTTCTAACTCTGGTTCGGGTTCAGTTTGGGGTTTTGTTCTAGAATCAAATTCTGATAAAATATCTTCTGCGTCTTTTGATTTTTTAGGGTCACTCAATTTTTTATTCCTTTTATAACAAAATCTTCTCTCGGTTTTATTTAATTATTCAGGTTTTACCTTTGACATATTCTTCAAAAATTTTTTCAAGTTCATCATCACCGTCACATTTTCTAATTTGGTCAACTAGGTCTTGTTCCTCAATCTCATAGCAATTTAGGACATCTTGAGAATCTTTAAAGATCAATATTGCTTTGTTTTTGAATATGCAATGATAGAGTTTTTCTTGTTCCATTTTTTCAGGTTTCAGATTTACGCCGTGTTTATCTGCTGTGATAGGATAATCCATGAAAATATTGAGTTTGTTGAGTATTTAGATGAATACACAATATAGTAATAATCTAAAGTTCACATCAAAGTATTGGAAACAAGAATAGTTTTCCACATAGATTTTGACTATTTTTATGCACAATGTGAAGAAATACGCTCACCAGAACTAAAAACAAAACCAGTTTGTGTATGTGTGTTTTCAGATAGAGGAGGAGACAGTGGAGCAATTGCAACTGCAAATTATACTGCAAGGAAATTCGGAGTAAAATCAGGAATACCTATAATCTTTGCAAAGAAGAGATTAGAAGAGAGAAAGGATGCAGTGTTTTTACCAGTAGATTTTGATTATTATTCAGAAGTTTCAGAAAAATCTATGAAAATAATGAGTGAATATGCAGATGTTTTTGAATATGTAGGAAGAGATGAAGCTTATTTGGATGTAACAAAAAGAACAGAAGGAGATTTTAACAAAGCAAGTCATCTTGCTCAACAAATTAAAAATTCGATTAGAGACAAGACAAAACTTAGTTGTTCAATAGGAATTTCACCAAATAAATTAATTTCAAAAATTGCATCAGATTTTCAAAAACCGGATGGACTTACATCTGTACCACCAGATAAAGTCAATGAATTTTTAGAACCATTAGAGATTAGAACAATTCCTGGCATAGGTAAAAAAACAGAAGAGCGATTTTCAGAAATGAATCTGAAAACAATTCAAGATATAAAAAAATTAGATGTTTTTACATTGAATAAAGAATTTGGAAGAAAAAGTGGGACTTACATCTATAATGCAGTAAGAGGAATAGATAACGAACCGGTAAAAGAAAGAGAAGCAAGAATACAATATAGTAAAATTGTGACTTTGAAAAAAGATTCTAAGGATTTTGAATTTCTGAATGAAAATATTATTGAATTATGTAAAGAAGTCCATGAAGTAGTAAAGAAGAATAATCAAATGTTCAAATCTGTAGGAATTCATTTTGTTCAATCTGATTTATCCAACAAATCAAAATCAAGAATGCTTCGAAATCCCACTGCAAATCTAGAAGATTTAGAAAAAAATGCTGTTTTATTATTAAAAGAAGCATTGGAAAATCAAGAAATGACAATTAGAAGATTGGGTGTAAAAGTTTCAGAGCTTTCAGATATTCAAGGGCAGAGTAGTATTACTAGTTATTTTTAGACGGGGTTTTTCCCTGAGATTCTAATTTCTTAAGACGCCGTGATTCTATTGCAATTACAACTAAAATGAATGCAAATAGCCACGGCAAGAACATGATTTCGCCTGCAATTTTATGATATTCTTCCCAAGCAACAGGATCGGTCGTAACTTTTAGTGCATACCATGACAACGAAAAGATACGAATTAGATTAACAGTAATTGTTCCAAAAATTCCTATAACAAAGTACATAGCTTTTCTGTTTCGAGGAATGTTCATCTTTAGCATGAATGCACCAATAACCAAAGAGAAGATGATTATACTATGAACTCCTGCAGATGGCCAAAACACTTGAAGGGCCATTGAACCATGATCACCACGTAAGAACATTACATTATCTCGAGCAACAGCAGTACCAAGATCAAGAACAGAAATTAACCAAACATTAGCTTGAACAAAGAAGGGAACAATATATTGTAATGGACCAAGTGTATCATATGGGAAGAATGCATCAAGTGAAAGAATGATTGAAGTTCCAGTTAGAAAGATAGGTCCTGCTGGAGCAATTCGTATCCATCGTTTTCCAAAAAATATACTTAGTGCGGCAACTACAAAGATTGCCATTACAATGAAATCCCACATCCATGTCCAAGAATAGATTAATTGTACATCAAATTGTTCAGCAGATTCAATTATGTACTCTCTTAATCCGTTTTCCAATGAAATTAGATATACAATAGTTGCAATAGCCATTGGAATTACAGTAATTAATCGCTTTTTTGAAATGACAATTTTTAGACCAATTAGTTCAGCCACTATAAAGACAAGTGCAAAAAGATAACCGCCTCTACCTTCATTCCAACTCCAAGCTATAGAATCAGGATATGCAATCATTGAAAATATAATTGGACTTGCAATAATCAAAATTCCAATGATTAGATTCCAATTCTGCATTATGTTTTACCTAAAAAATGGCAAATAAATAGCTCAACTTTACAATCTTGGAAAATTTGCACCATTCTATACAAAGTGGGAAAAGATGCGATTAATCAGCATCTTCTATTTCATCAGCATCTGGATCTCTTTTGTGAGGCCTTATTGGAACATAAATGAATGTCACATGAATCGATAGATGGACTCAAAGATACATTCCAAGGTGAACAAAATTTTGCCTCTTTGATAATTTCTAATCATCAGTCAAGGATTGAGNNACTTTTAGAGATTTTACAGTTGTAAAATAAGTGACTGCAAGAATTCCAATTGCAACAAGTCTGATTGGGATCTCATAGTTTGTCAAAAATGCAGTGGCTGTTGCTCCAACAGAACCAAATGTAGAGATAATTGCAAATCCAGCTGGACCGCAACTACACACACCAGCTGCGGCACCAATAAAAGAACCAAAAACACCACCAGTCATTTTTTGTTTTGAAATCTTGAGAAGATTAATTCTAAATATGTTCATTGGAATTATTAAAGCAGATAGCCCAGAAAGGATGACAATTAAAACAAAACCAAATTCAGTACCTGAAGGCAGATGGCTCACAACATATGGTTCTAAGAAAATATACTCAGACAGCAATAATAAACCAATTAGCATTGATGTAAAAANNTAAAAATGACTGAGGCCATCAGAATGTATTTGAGATTAGAAAAAACTAGTTTTATCATTTGTGCCATTTAGATCATTGAATCCAACACTTGCTTAAAGACGGAAAATGGTTGTGCACCTTTGATTTGTTGTTGTCCATCAGGACCTATGATAAAGAATCCAGGAGTTCCTCGGACATTATGTTCATTTGCTTGTTGTGTATTATATTGAACTCGTTTAAGGTATTTTCCAGAATCAAGGCAATTATTAAACAAGTCAGTATCGAGGCCTAGGCTAAGTGAAATTGCTTTAAGTCTTTCAGCATTTGCCCAACCACTATCAATTTTGTCTTCTTGTAAATTGTAAAGCATATCATGATATTCCCAATACATTCCTTGATCTTCAGCACAATAAGATGCTTGAGCTGCTTTTGGAGAATCACGTCCTAAAAATGCTAAATCAACAAAAATCAAATTTACTTTACCAGTATCAATGTAATCTCTAGTTATTGCAGGTTTTGTATTATGAAACCAGTTATAACATTGATGACATTGATAATCACCAAATTCTATTATTGTAATGGGAGCAGATGGGTTTCCTAAAATTGGTGAGCCCATAGCAGTAGAAATAGTACCATGAGTTCTACTCATATCCAAATTTACATTTTCAGAAGGAGACGATAAAATAGATGCAGAAATTCCAACAGCAATTACAGCCACAATTACGCCTATAATTGGACCTTTTTTCTTCATAATTTAAAATCACAGAAATTGGTTAAAAAAACTTATTCCAAATCATGTTAGGATTTTCGTTTAAACAGATTTACAAATTTTGCAATAGCAGTATCTACAGGACACGTCTCGCAAGCAACATTTGAAGAATGCCTATCAAAGTGCTTTTCAAATTTTTCTCGAGATTCAAAGACAAGATCACATTTTTCACAGTAGACCTTTGTCACATTATTTTTTGATGTCTTTTCCACAAGTATTTTCTGGAGTTAGTGCTTATAAAGATCCTGTTGAAAATCAGCATATGATAAAAATCCTAGACAAGATGTCAACAGGATTTTTTGTTATTTTGTTTGGTATTTTATGGTATTGTAGTGCAAGATACTATGTAAAACCAAATCAGTGCAAAGTGGTTATTTATGATGTTTTTGGAAAGCAAGTAAAATTAGACGAGATTAGAACTAATTTTAATACTTTACAAGTTGCACGAAATTATATTTTAGAATATCATAAAAGATTTCCGCATTATGGTTTTTCAATGGCTGTAGAAACACCAGAAATAAAATCTAATACAGGGCTTAGAATTTTCAAAAAATTCAAAGATAATGGATTCTCATGTGAGTAGTTAGTTCTACCTGATAGCGAGTTACAAATCCACAATGAGTACATGAAAACATCTCTTGCTGTTGTACACCTTCTCGTTCTATAATTTTTCCAGAAATGGATTTGATACTAATTATATCATTGTTAGATATTACAGCAAAGTTGTGACCTTCACCAATTGAATCTAGAAATTCTTTGATCGAAGTAATCACTGTAGCAATATCAATGATTTCATCATCATCTAATGTAGATAGAGTAAATTGATGGTTTTTTAAAGTAGGAATGGCTGCTACTTGGTCAGAGACATAAACGACCAGTTCATTTTTGATGGGTAAAACATCTTTACAGTCTATTGTAAGCATGAATTTTAGAGGTCAAATCAATATTTTAGTTTAACACTGTTTGAAAATGATTATTATGGAATGAATTTTGAATTTCATAGATGAGAGATTCAGAGACATTTGGAATTGAAAAAGGTCATGGAGAAGAAGTAATTGCCTGGTTAAACGAGCAATCAACAAAACAGAAATTAAAACTTGAAGCAAGATTGTATGGTTATACTGTATCAACAAAAAACTTTGGAGATTTTGAAATGTTTTCATGGATTGGAGATGTGCAAAATGCAAGAAAATTGATTATTAAAGCAAGTAAACGTTTCAAGATTAAAGTTATCGAGGGAGGATTCAAACCAAAGGAAAGAACGTTTAGTATGAAAAAATTTGATTATGCCAAAGTCAAGAGGGGAGATAAAACAATAGGGCAATTAGAATTTGTTGCATCAAGATTTAGAAATGATCAGTGGGAAATTCAAGATGAAGAACGCCATTAAAGACTTGGAGAATGATTAGATGAAAGTAGGAATTATCGGACTTGGAATGCTAGGAAATGCAGTTGCGTTGCATTTACTTGATTCAGGTTTTGAGGTTACAGTTTACAATAGAACAAAAGAAAAAACCAAACAAGCGCAAGAAAAAGGAGCAAATGTTGCAGCATCACCAAAAGAAGTTGCTGAAAAATCAGACCTAGTAATTACAGTAGTAAAAGATGCAAATGCGGTTAAAGAAATTTCATTTGAGAAAGATGGAATTGTTGAAGGAAATCATGAAAAATTAATTGTTGCAGATATGAGTACGATAGATCCAATTGAATCAAAAAATATTTCAAAAAAATTTAAAGAATACAACATTGAGAAATTAGACATTCCAGTAATGGGAGGTCCTAATGTGGCAATTACTGGGGATTTAGTAATGATGGTATCAGGGGATAAACCAAGTTTTGAAAATTGTAAAAGTGCCTTTGAAAAAATTGCAAACAAGGTTTTTTTCCTAGGGGAATCAGGTGTAGCACATTCTGTCAAATTAGCCATGAATCTTCAGATAACTATGCTTGCACTTGCATTATCGGAAGGGATTACACTTGTCAAAAAAGCAAATGTAGATCCAAAGATTTTTCTTGAAATTTTAAACTCTACATACTTCAAAACAGGCATGAGTGAAAAAAAGGCTTACAAAATGATAGAAGGAAAAGTTGATGCGACATTTACACTTGCCAATCTGAAAAAAGACATCAGCACCATAACAAATGCGGCAAAATCATTAGATATTGAATTACCTATGATCAAAAAAGCTGAAGAAGTGTATGAAAATGCTGTAAAAGAAGGATTTGGAAATATTGATTATACAGGAATTATTGAATATATCAAAAAAATTAATGAAAGTAAATAAACTCACGAATGAAACTGAACAAAAATTCTATAAGTTATGATGTTTGTCTAATTTTATGCGATTAAATGAGAAAGTAGCCATTATTACAGGTGCTTCAAGTGATATTGGAAAAGGACTAGTAAAGAAATTTGTAGAAGAGGGAGCTAAAGTCATCCTTATTGCAAGAAATCTAGAGGAATTAGATAAAACTAGAAAAGAAGTTGGAAATGATGAACAGACAGCATCAATTTCATGTGATTTAACAGATGAATCACAAGTATTGCAGGCTGTAAATCAAATCATGGATACTTATGGAAAGATAGACATTCTAGTAAATAATGCAGGAGCAATAAATGATCCAGTGCATTTTCATGAAATGACAGATGCAGAAATTAAAAAACTCATAGACATTAACATGTATGGAGTTTTTCACATGACAAAAGCAGTTCTTTCAAAAATGTCCGATGTAAAAAGTGGCTCAATTGTAAACATAGGCTCTATTTCAGGTGAAAGAGCTATTCCTAGAGTTCACTTAGCTGTATATTCATCAACAAAAGCAGCAATCACGATGTTTACAAAAGCAATTGCAGTAGAATATGCAAGAAGAAACATTAGATGTAATATTGTTAATCCAGGAATCATAAACTCAGGAATGATTAAGCCATATCTAGATGACCCTCAAGCAAGAAAGGTTCTGGAAGAAAGGCTCCCATTAGCTAGAATTGGAGAGCCTGAAGATGTTGCAAATGCAGTACTCTATTTGGCATCAGATGAAGCAAATTGGGTCACCGGAACTGCACTAAACGTTGACGGTGGAAAGACAGCTTCAGAAGGATAATTCTTTTTGAAGTAAGGTATTTGCAAGTAATTGTGAAACTCGAACAGGTTCTGGAATTGAACCATGCAATGTTAATTCATTGAGAAGATGTTTGGCATCATTTAATGTGCAACCTTCTTTTCTAACAAATATTTCATGAGATGTTTTTAGAATAATTTTTTCTCTTTTTCCCAATTTTTTATATTCATCAATCTTGGATTCAAAAGAGTCAGGAAAATGATGTTTAATTGCATCTTCAATTCCTCGAGAATCATGATAAGAGATTCCAATTACAGGGATCTTTAGACTCTCATGCAATTTTTTAATATCTATAATGTTATACATTGATACGATCAATCCTGAAATCAAAACATAACTAATATCAGGTCTTTTTAGTTCTTCATACATTTTCAAGATTGTATCAGTTGCATCATCTCCTTCTAACGTGGCACTTCCAAAGACAAAACCATCAATTACAAAATCCCGTCTCATTACAATTCCTGAAAAGATGGATTTCTTAGAATTTTGTCTAAAGCTTTCAGCAATTGCTAATCCACGTAATCCTTTTTTTTCAAGATGAAGAGATCTCATGGTTTTTTTTCCTCTGATATGCTCGATAGCTTAGTCCAGAAATCAGCATAATTACTCCAGTTACTGCAGACCACATAACAAAAGGTATGATTACTGATTCATCCATAATTAATTACTAATTTTAAAACATCTAAAGCTTCGGTTCAATACATTAATTCATCCAAAATATCTGAAACATCTAAATAGATTTAATGCAGACTGGATTTATGCCTGAATTCACATGTCCTGATTGTGGGGCTCGTCTTTTTCATGAAAATGAGACTACCCTAAAGATTCAAGAGACAGTTCATTCAAAATTTTGTAGAAAAAAGGAGGGAGAGACTCATAGCTATATGCACAGAGATCCTGCACATATGGAAACTTTTGATGTTGAAAGAGAAAACGATTCTTCAGGCGCTCCTGTTTTGAAAAAATAAATTCTAAAAAATCCCCAAAATTATATCCTAGAGTTTCTGATTGAGATTAATTGTCTAACGAATATCATTATGATTTAGTAGTAGTAGGCGGGGGTCCAGCAGGATCATCAGCAGCATATGCAGCTGCAAAAAATGGAATTAAGGTAGCATTACTTGAAAAAGAAGGAACTATTGCTGAAACAGTTAGAACTAGCGGTGTAACATGGATTCAAAATATCAAAGAATTTGGAATTCCAAATGACTGTTTTAATCCAATTAGAAATTTTTCATTTTGTTCACCAAATAACGAGGTAACAATTAGTGATTCAATTCCAAGAGCTGCCGTATTAGATGTTAGAAAGACATACAGATGGTTAGCCAAACAAGCAGAACAAGTTGGTGCAGATATTTTTGTAAAAATTAATGTTATAGATGTAATCAAAGATGACAAAGGAGATATTGTCGGAGTTATAGGTGCAGGACCTGAAGGGAAAATAACATTTCATTCCAAAGTGGTAATTGATGCAAGTGGATTTCCATCATCTGTTTGCAAGACAATGGGATTTGTAACTCAGTGGGAAAGATTTGGAGCAGGAGCAGAGTACGAAGTAAAAGCAGAACATGTAGATTCTGAGAGATGGTGGTTAATGGTAGGACAGCAATACTCCCCTGCAGGATATGCGTGGATTTTCCCTGTAGGAAATAACATTGTTAGAATAGGAGTAGGAGTAGGCAAACCCGAATCAAATGTTGATCCTACACAAAGACTCAAAGAATTAATGGATTCAAAGTTAGGACCTATAAAAAAACTAGGAGAAATTACACCAATAGAATTTCATTATGGATTAATTCCAAACGACGGACTATCAAGAAAAACAGTCTTTAACAATTTGATTTTAGTTGGAGATTCAGCTGGACAAGCAAATCCACTTGTTCTAGAGGGAATAAGATATGCAATAAAATTTGGTAGAGTTGCTGGCAAGGTAGCAGCTGATGCTATTAAATCTGGAAATACAGACGAGTCTAAGCTCTATCCATATGAAGAAAATTGGAGAAAAGAGATAGAATCTAAAATAAATTCTGCAGGAAAAGTCCAAGACAGATGGATAGGTTTGTCTGATGAAGAATGGGACAAAGAGTTAGACATTATCAAAGAACTAAAGCCAGAAGAATTTCTTGATTTCATAAAAGCTGATTTTGGATTGTCTAATATGATAAAATTAGCAGCGCATCATCCAAAGCTTGCAGTGAGGCAACTTTTCAGTTTAGTGAAAGGAAAGAAGTAATTTACGTTGTGAATGAATTTTTTCATCAGTAGAATACCACATTTGTGACAGAAAAATTTACTTTACATTAAAGAAATCAGTAACAACTACATCATGATATTGTAACTGTACTACATAGACTCCAGGCTCAAATGGTTGAGATAATGTTTCAGTAAATAATCCCGAAGAGTTATCCTTTAAAGCAATCTCTTCAACTAGATTTCCTTTTTGATTATAAAGATCAACAAATAGGTCTTCTCTAAATGCTATAGTCTTTTGAACGGCACCAGACAATACCAACATATCATTGTCATAATGTGCTTCAATAACTGCAACCCTAGAACGTATTGGCAAATATCTTTCAATTATAGTCTTAAGCTCATCTAGATTATCGTCAACATTTTCAGCATTCTTGTTGTCAAATCCAGATTTTATCTCATTTATTACAGATGCAAAACGTGGATTGTCTTCATAGTTAGAGCCACCAAATGTACGTGCAAAGGATTCTAATTCTTCAAATTCACGTGCTAAATCTATCATACTCAAATCAGATTTTGTGTAATCATAATCAAATTCCTCTTCAACGTGAACAATTTGTGTTGCTTTAGAGTCCTGATATTGTAGCATTGCTACATACAAACCAGGTTCTGTTGGAGCAAACCATTGAGTGTAAAAGCTTCCTTGTCTTGTATCAGTAAATTTCATTGTACTGTGTGTGCTACCATCCATGTTGTAGACTGTCACATACAGATTTGCTCTTCGGTCAAACTCAGATTTTTCAGTAAAACCCTGAATAACCCAAATTTCCTTTTCCGGATCAAATGTAATGTCATAGATTATTCGAGGATTATGAAGTTCTAGATGCTGACTAAGATAATCACCAATTTCTAAAATTTTTGATTCAGCGTCAACAAAATTTGCAATCTCAATTAATCTATTAGCATCATCAATCATTTTATTATATTCTTCAGCATGTGGAGCAAATTGGTTGTTATAGAAAGTAGATACCATATTAGAGAGACCATCTAATTTTTTTCGAAATTCAATACGTTTGATTTCATCAGAAGTGTACCCAACATCAGAGCCAAAAGGATCATCAGTGTAAGCACCAGATACAAGAGTCCATTCATCAAATAGCTCACGAACTAATTCATCAGCTTGCTCTAGGTCATTTTTTATTACAAGATCTCTTACTTGGTCAAGTTTTTCATTGAATTTATCAGTGAAATTAGTATAGTTAGGCAGGAAGCGATTCTTTGTCATGCTCATTTCAACTAAATTTTCAAGAGATTTTGCACGTTGTAGTATGTCAGCAGCACGAATTTTGAATGCATCTTTATCATAAGAATCCAGTTCTTCTTTTATTTGAGGAGCCTTTTCACTTGCCCATGTTAATAAAACCTCAATTCTATCAATTCTAGTTATGGAAGGATTTCCAGATTCCATTTGTTTTGCAGTTTCTAGGATCTTCAATGCATTGTTTATCAAAAACAAATTTTCATAATCTGCTTGAAGTTCAGCTTTTTCTTTCAAAGTGCTGTATTGAAATTCTAGAACAACCAAAGGATTTCGTTTTTCTCTAAGCTCAGTCATGGACTGATCAAACTCTGAAACTATTACTAGAATTTCATCTGTAGAATTTGCATTTTCAACTCTTTCTAGAAGGGATTTCCAGTCATTTACTAATGAAGAGTTGGTTCCTGTTGATTGTGAAATTTCAACGCTTTTGTGGATTCTTGAAGAGATATCAATAATCTGAGCCATCTGCATTATCTCAGATTCAGATTCTAAGATGTCCTCAACTGACGTGGCTAAGGATAAATCAGATTCCAAATTGTTCCAATCAGTTCTTATCAGATTTGCAAGATCATTGTTTTCCTCAGAGTTGGAGGAAATGAATCTCTCAACACCATCTAATTCTCTCAAAAGTATTGATGCCTGATGTAATTCTGATACGCGCTGCTTTGTGGCAATTAATTCCTCAATCGAGTCCCTACTCATCATGGAGGGCTTGAGAGATTCCCAATCATTTTGGACAAGTCGATAAAGATCACTTTGTTTTCTAGAGATTACATCAAGGTATCGTGATTTTGAAAGAACATCAATTAATTCTGTTATTTCATCAGAATAGATAGGGGCAGTTCCTCTAGCAAAGATAAAACCAACCTCGCTTTTTACTGATTTACTCATTACAGTATCAGATTTTTTCATCAAATTTAGCAAAGTTTCTTCTAATTCATCAAAGGTTGGAGTTCTTTGCGTAGATATCTTATCAGGAGTAATATTTCTAATATCAACAAACACATCAGTTAACAAATCTATGGCTTTAGTTTTATCACCAATTTCATAATAAAAAATTGCAGCAAAAATTGTTTTATCAATTGATTTTGCAATATCAAAAGATACTTCATCATCATCTAATAATTGCTGAACAGAATCCAATGATGAAGATATTGCAGGTCGTATCAATGGGTTTATTTCAAATATTAACTCCTCTACAAAAAATTCATCCCATAAATCAACATAATCTAATTCTAGATCAGACAAGTCATCAGAAGTTTGATTTGAGACAGGAGACGCAATATCAAATGTTTCACTAATTAATGTGGCTTGATTTGAAATCAAATTTTGAGCAAAAGAAACTTTTTGATTATTCGTAGGTTCGGAAAATGAATTAGAAGAAACACTAAATGAAGCAGATTTGGAGTAATCTCCATAGAATAATTTTATTTCATATTCTCCAGGAAGACCACAAATCCGACCTTTTAGTGGAATTACATCTGTGATAAAGGCACCATTTGTTAATGGCATAATTTGTTGAATTTGGCATAAATCACCTTGAGGATTAATAATTTGAATGATTAGAAAAGAATCTTCTTCAAGATTTGCGACTTGGCCAAAAATGAATAAAGGCTCTCCTCTGTCAAAATTTCCAAAAGTTTCTAAAATTGTTATTCTGTCAGGACTTTGAGCAGTTGCATACACGGGCATAAGTAAAAGTACGGATAAGCTTAGTACAACTAGAATTTGCCTCACAAAGATCCAAACTAAAGCTCATCATACTTAAGACTTGGGCAGTAATGATACTAAAATACAAAAATACTTTGAAATCAAGCCAAGGCAACTACACTTTGGTAGTTACCTGACTTGATTTTTGGCACAGCGTTGGTCTGGTTGGTCTTGTGAGACATACAAATTGAATGAAATTGCTCTGTTGTGCACATCGTGCAATCTCTACAAATCATGCTTATTGGTTTTCGGCATTGAGAGCATCTAGTGTTCTCCGACAGTTGTCCACCACATTTTCTACATGATTCGTCAGGCAATTCTTTTCAAAAAAAATTATAAAAAATGGAATATAAGCAAAACGTAGAAGTCGTTCATCTCAAAGCTCAGTAAGACGAAGATTATAATGTAAACAAAAAAACCAAAAAAGTGTGGATGGAGTAAGACAGACTTTTGACAAATGGGCTCATAGTGGCAGAGCAGAGTTGATGGAAATAGAGCATGGTAAGAATGTCTCAAAGTTTTTGAAAAATGTACCATTTGATAAACCATTTACATTTCTTGATGTAGGCTGTGGAAATGGATGGGTAGTAAGAAAAATTGCAAAAGAAAAAGCTTGCAAAAAATCAATTGGGATTGATATTAGTAAAAATATGATTTCACAAGCAAAAAAGAAAAAAGACAGCAAAAAAGAGGAATTTTTTCATACAGATATAGAATCTTGGAAGTATAATGGAAAATTTGATTTTATTTTCTCGATGGAATCTCTTTACTATGCTAATTCTCTTAAAATAGCACTTGAAAAAATCTTCAAATTGTTAAAACCAGGAGGGCAATTCTTTTGTGGAACAGATTTTTACACAGATAATAAGGCTACTGCAAGGTGGTCAAAGATAATGAAGATTCAGATGCACCTTCATTCAAAAAAAGAATGGAAGATGATTTTTCATGATGCAGGTTTTAAAGTAAAAACAAAAAATGTCAAAGATTTAAAGAGTAAAAAAAAGTGGAAAAGAGAATTTGGAACTTTGTTCATAGTTGGGACAAAGCCTGAAAAGTAATATTCAAATGTATTAAAGACATTATTTTTTCTGTGAGCTGGAGCACGACACGCTGCTACGGCAGAGGAAACTCCTCCCTCCATACAGGAAATGTGATCCGGAGATGG
>JABAOE010000047.1_pt2 | contig 40824 bp, 39 predicted proteins | sample 7062141 | NCBI WGS metagenome assembly JABAOE01 (sample SAMN14538627, study PRJNA623070) | marine sediment metagenome | biome: marine biome [ENVO:00000428]; feature: marine pelagic biome [ENVO:01000023]; material: deep marine sediment [ENVO:00002113] | place: India: Gulf of Khambhat ...
CGGGCTCCCGCCGGGACGGGGATCCTCTGGGCCTACTGTCACGTCCCCCACGGCTCGGATCGAGACATGACCGAGCCGATCGTTCATCAGATCGAGCGCTTCGCTCCCGGTTTCCGGGGTTCGATAAGGGCGATCGCTACCCAAGGCCCTGCTGACCTCGAAGCCGACAACCCCAACAATGTGGGCGGCGATATCACCGGAGGAGCGGTCTCGCTGCTCGGTGTCCTGTCGCGCCCCCGTCTCTTCGATCCGTACCGTGCCGGTGAAGGCCTTTACCTGTGCTCGGCGGCCACGCCCCCAGGGGCCGGGGTCCACGGCATGTGCGGTCATCACGCGGCCCGGGTCGCGTTGCGCGACCTCGATCGCTAGTCGACCCAGCGCTCCGGCTTCTCCCGCAGCGATCCGAATCCGAACCGGTCGCAGAAATCGAGGAAGCATTCGCGCGGAACGCCCTGCCACTCCAGATCCGAAAGCGACTCTCCGAGGGGGACGTCGCGACGGAGCGTGGCCAGGTATCGGAACAGCAAGGCCTCAGAGATGTGATCGCGCAGCGTCTCCACGAGGCGCTGCGCGCCGCGCACCGTCACATCCCAAGACTCGGCCTCGAGCGGGATGGATTCGATATGGCCGTACTGGGACAGCACCATCGAGGCCGATTTCGCGCCCCAACCCCGAAGCCCGGGAAAGCCGTCGGCGGTGTCGCCGACGAGACCCAGATAGTCGGGGATGGAAGCCGGCGCGACCCCGAACTTCTCCACCACGCCCTCCTCGTCGATGAACTTCGAGTTGCGCCGATCGAAGCCGACGATGGCCTTACCCTCGATGCACTGCGCCATGTCCTTGTCCGGGCTCATGATCACGACCTGCTCGACCTCGTCGGCGAACCGGGCGGCCGCCGTGGCCAAGGCGTCGTCGGCCTCGTACTCCTCCATGCGCCACACCACGACGCCGATGGCCTCCATCCCCTCTTCGACGATGGGGAATTGGGCGAGGAGCTCGGCGGGGACTCCCACCTCGGTCTTGTACCCGTCGTACAGATCGTTGCGGAACGACCTGATCTCGCTGTCGAAGGCGGCGCCGAGGTGGGAGACCCCATCCTGCTGCAAGAGGTTGAGCGTGCTCGCCATGACGCCGTGCACCGCCCCGATCTCGCCGCCGTTGGGCGCCTTACGCGGTGGAGCCCCGAAGTAGGAGCGAAAAAGCTCGTACGTGCCGTCGAGCAGGTGGAGCTTCATGGCATGAGGGTACTGCCGCAGGTGTTAGGAGTTAGGAGCTAGGGGCTTGGATGAGATTGCCCAATGCCCAATGCCTAACACCTAATCCCTTCTGTGATCCGATTCAACGTCGGGAACGCCAATCGGTACGCTCGCCGGCGTGCAGGAGGCCACCATCGCCCCGTCCACCAGCCCCTGGCTGAAGCCGCTGTGGTTCGTCCTCGGCCTGGCTGCCCTGGTCGTCGGCGTGATCGGCGTCTTCCTGCCGCTCATCCCAACGACCGGCCCCCTCCTCATCGCCGCCTTTGCCTTCGCTCGTTCCTCACCGAGGTTCCACGCCTGGCTGATGAACCACCCCCGACTCGGCAGGTTCATCCGGGACTTCCAAGCCGGGCGCGGGATCCCGCTCAGCACGAAGGTCGTCGCCATCGTGGCCATGGCGGCGGCGTTCGCCTACGCGGCCATAGGAGTCTTTGACCACTGGGCGATTCGTCTGGCCATTGGCGTAGTCGGCGTTTGGGCCATCTGGTACGTCGCTCGCCTGCCGACAACGCAGCGCGAGTAACTACGCTCCGCGGGTGACCACAGGACGCTGGATTCCACCGGTCGTCGTCGGCGATTGCCAGTTTCGCAGCGGCGTCTTCTCAAACCGCTGGACACTCGCCCAGGGGCCGAACCCCTTGGCGGATCTGCGCCGCGATCCTTCGCGCCACACTTCTTCAGGCCGGTTCGAGGATGGGCCCCGCTTCCAGCTCACCCCCTCGGGGTGGGGCACCGTCCTGATGGAGACAGACGACGACCTTCCCCTGGGCCGCATCGATCGCCGCTCCTGGTGGGGCCGGCGCTGGGACATCGGAGGGACCGGCTTCGCCTGCGAGTTGACCTCGGATCCCATGCCGCGCCGCTGGACCTTCCGCATCGGTGGCGAACCGATAGGACGTCTGAAGGGGAATCCCTTGTCCTACAACCGGCTCGCCGTCCACACCGATGTCTCCGTGCCGGTCCACGCTCTGGTACTGGCCTGGCACGTACTGGCACGCCCATGGGAAGCGGCCGCGGCGCCCCGGGCCTTGGTCCCCGACGCGGCGCCCACTTCATGACCGATCCGATCATTTCGGTAGACGAACTAACAGCACACGATGGACCCATGGGGCTCGCCGATGTGCGCTGGTACCTGGACGAGCCGAGCCGGGGCCACTTCGCCTATCACGCCGGGCATCTGCCGGGAGCGCTCTACGTGAGCCTCGACCTCCATCTCAGCGCCCCAACCGGTCCCGGCCGGCACCCACTTCCGGATAGGGAGGAGTTCGCGGCCACGATGTCGCGCCTCGGGTTCGGCGACGATCAGCTGATCGTCGCCTACGACGATCGCGGCGGGGCCATCGCCGCCCGCCTGTGGTGGATGCTGCGCGACATCGGCCACAGCCAGGTCCGTGTCCTCGATGGCGGGATTCCGAACTGGGTCGCGGCCGGGCATTCAGTGGAGACGACCCTTCCGACCCCCACCCCAGTGACCATGTCGGTTCGGCCGGGCGAGACGAAGCGCATTGATCGCGCCGAATTGGCCGCCCGGCTGGGATCGATGAACCTGCTGGACGCCCGCGACGCGGAGCGCTACCGGGGCGATGAGGAGCCAGTGGACCCAGCGGCCGGGCACATCCCCACGGCGCGCAGCGCCCCAATGACCGAGAACCTCGCCGCAGACGACACCTTCTTGGATTCGAGGCGTCTCGAAGCGCGGTTTCTCTCCCTCGGAGTGTCGGCGGTGGAAGAGACCGTCGTTTATTGCGGCAGCGGGGTCACGGCCTGCCACAACGCCATGGCCATGGTGCGCGCCGGCCTTCCCGAGCCCACCCTGTATCCGGGCTCGTGGAGTGATTGGGCCACCTCCGGCATGCCGGTGGCAGTGGGACCGGAGCCCGGCAGCGCCTAGGTGGAGGTATTAGGCGTTAGGCATTAGGCACCGGTCACAAATCTCTTCCTAACCCCTAATCCCTAACTCCTCACATGACCGCCGTGCCAGTCGCCCAGTCGGCATAGAGGCCGGTATAGACACCGCCGGCAGCAACGAGGTCCTCATGCCGACCGCGCTCGACGAGCCGACCCCGGTCGAACACGAAGACGTCGTCCGCCGCCTCGGCCGTCGCCAGGCGATGGGCGATGGTGACCGAAGTCCGGCCCGCCGTGAACCGCTCGATGGCCGTTCGCAACTGCACGTCCAGGGCGGGGTCGACGGCGGAAGTGGCCTCATCCAGCAGGAGCAGGTCGGGCGCGGAGATCCATGCCCGCACCAGGGCTATGAGCTGCCGCTCGCCCGCCGACAGGCTGGAGCCCCGCTCCCCGGCGTCGGTGTGGATCCCGTCGGGCAGCTGATCGAGCCAATCATCCAGCTCCAGCTCGGAGAACGCGGCGGCCACATGGTTATCGGTCGCCTCGGGAAGCCCGTAGCGAACGTTGTCGGCGACCGTCCCCGTGAAGAGGAACCCCTCTTGAGGAACGAAGGCGACCCGTCGACGCAAGCTGCAAAAAGCGACGTGCCGCAAGTCGACGCCCCCGATCCGGATCGTCCCGCGGTCAGGATCGAGCAGTCGGACGAGAAGCTTGGCGAAGGTGGTCTTTCCCGAGCCCGTTGCGCCTACGACGGCGACCCGCGACCCGGCGGCCACCTCAACGGACACGTCGGAGAGGACTTCGGGCCCGTCGCCGTAGCTGAAGCCGACTTCGGAGAAGACCACATCGAGCGCACCGGCGGGGAGCGGCACAGGATCTTCGGCCTCGGGGATCTCGATCGGCGCATCGAGTGAGTCGACTACGCGGCGCAGCCCGGCCGCTGCCCTTTGGGCGAAGTCGAGGATCTCCACCATGATCTGGACGGGGAGGATCAGCAGGTTGACGAGGAAGAGGAAGGCGAGGAGCACCCCGGCCGTCACCCCCTGATCGGGCCCCATCCACAGGCCGGCGGCGATGACGAGCACGGTGAGCAGGGCGGCAAACACCTCCGATGTGGCAAAGAGCACGTTTCCGAAGTGGCTTGCCTTGTACTCGGCGCGGAACCGCTCCTCGAGGCTGAGATCAACGCGGGACATGGTGATCCGCTCGGCCCCGTGAGCTCGCACCGCCGGCAGAGCGTTGATGGCCTCGCCCATGACCGCGAGGCTGTCGGCCACCCGCTCCCGAGATTTGTCGTAGCGCTTGCTGAGCAGCCGCTGTGACCAAACGAGGTTGGCCACATATGCGACCGTCCCAGCCACAACGATGAGGGCGAGACGCCATTCGTAGACGGCCATGGCTATGAGGGAGACGGCCACCTGGGTGCCGTTTATCAGGAACATCACGCCACCCCATTCCAGGAAGTCCTGGAGCGTCCTCAGATCCGACGTGACCCGCGACACCAGAGCCCCGCGGCGCTCGGTCTCGACATGAAGGACCGATCTGCGCATCAGGCGGGCAAAGACGCCGACTCGCAGGTCGGAGAGACCGGCCGAAGCTTGGCGTATCAGACGCACCAGACCCTGACGGGTCAACACCCCGCCAACGACGACGATGACGAGCCCCACCGCGGTGGCGACCACCACCGCATCCAGATCGACGCGATCCCCCGAGCCGACATACCTATCCAGCGTCTGCTGGATGAGGACGGGGACCAGGACCTGGGCTCCGGTCCCGCCCAGGTTGAGCAGGAGCACCACCCAGAGCCGCTGGGCGATGACCGGCGCTTCGACAACGGCGCGCCGCACGGCGCCCCAAGTCGTCAAACGGGGTGTTGCAGTCGTCATCACGTCCCCCGCGTGCGGGCTGCCGCCTCGTGCTCGTAGGCCTGCAACAGCCGGGCGTAGCCAGGCTCCGATTCGAGCAGGTCGGCATGCCGGCCCTGGGCCACCACGCGGCCCTCATCGACGAAGATGACCTCGTCGGCGAGCCGGATCGACGAGGGTCGGTAGGCGACGATGATCATCGTCGAAGGCAACTCCGCCGACCGGAGCCCGCGCAGTATCTCCGCCTCCACGGAGGGGTCCACGGCGGAGGTGGCGTCGTCCATGATCAGCACTCTCGGCTTGCGCACTAGCGCCCTGGCGAGGGCCACGCGCTGCCGCTGGCCGCCGGAGAGGGTGGCCCCGCGCTCTCCGATCGAGGTCTCATAGCCCTCTGGCAGCTCGACGATGAACTCATCAGCACCGGCCAAGGATGCTGCGGCCACGACGTCGTCATCAGACACGTCGAGCCCCATGCTGATGTTCCCCCGGGCCGTGTCGTCGAACAGATATGCGGTCTGCGCGACGTAGGCGATCTCCCGCGGCAGCTCGTAGCGAGCGAAATCGCGCAGGTCGCGCCCGTCGACGTGGATATGACCGGTGCCCGGATCCCAGAGCCGGGCCATCAGCAGCGTCAGAGTCGTCTTGCCCGACCCGGTGGGACCGACGACGGCGACGGTTCGTCCGGCCGGGATATCGACCTCCACCCCACGTAGCACCACGTCGTCCGTCTCGTAACCGAAGCTGACCTCGTCGGAGTCGACCGGAGCTGCCCCCGCCGCCGGCTCGGCGACGACATCGCCGTAGCCGACCATCTCGTCAGCCTCGAGGACCGCACGAACCCGTTCCCAAGACGGGATCGCCGCGGCCATGTCGAACAGGACGAAGGCGATCAATTGGATCGGGAAGGTGAGCAGCGAGAGGAGATACAGGGCGGTAACGATGTCACCGGGCGTGATCGCCCCTGCGTCGACTCGGGCGGCTCCAACGGCGAGCACGATGAGACTGACCACCGGGATCAGCGTGACGATGATCGTCCGATATGTCTCCCAGCGGACACCCAGATCGATAAAGCGATCTCGCAGATCCTCTGATGCCTCCCGAAGGCGCTGTGTCTCGTACTCCTCGCGACCCAGGGCCTTGACGGTCAGCGCTCCGTCAAAACTCTCGTGAGCGACCCCGCTCACCACACCCAGCTGGGTCTGTATCCCCTCCCACTCCGGATACAGGTTGATGGCCGCCTTGACCTCGATGTAGACGATCACTGCCATCCCGCTCAGCGCTACCAGGCCGAGCCACGGGTCGAGCGCGGCCAACAGGATCACGGTGCCGATGATCAACAGAGAGACGCCCGTCGCGTACGGGAGCGGTCCCAAGACCATCGTTGCGCCCTGGGCGTCGTTGTCGGCGACGGAAAGCAGGTCGCCGATGGACTGGCGATCAAACCACCCGAGTTCGAGCTCCAGTTCGTGTTCGATGAGCTGGGCGCGCAGGTATTGCTGGTTGCGCAACTGGAGCCAACCAGCGCCGCTGCGGCGCAGCACGATGGCCGCGGCCCGCCACGCGGCGACACCGAAGACTGCGAGAACAACCGGTAGCACCTTGCCCTCGAGCGGCTCGCCGTCGCGCAGCACTGGAAGCACCGCCGTGTCGGTGACCCAGCCGATCACAGCCGAAGAGGCGACGATCGATGCCGCAAATAGGGCGGCGCCACTGACAGCGAACGCGAATGCCCAGGGCTGCGCCTTGATGAATCGAAACACGATGCGCAGGCCCCGGTTCAGCACGTTCCGCGCCGTCACGGCTGCTGAGGGAGAAGACACGAAGCACCAGGTTAAGCAAGCGAAGAGCAGAAGGCCTTAGGCCTTAGGCATTAGGTGGGGTCCGGCCTAATCCCTAATGCCTGACCCCTTCATTCAAAGCCCCAGTGCTGCCTCTGCACCCTCGAGCCGTTGCCCGCCGCGCAGCACAGGAGCGAACAAGTCGCCGTGCCGGGAGATGCGCTCCCACACAGTGGCGATGGTGAACGTCTCCGGGTCGATCTCCTCCACCTCGTCCCAAAGCAAGGGCACCGACACCGGAGCCCCGGCTCGAGGGCGCACCGAGTACACAGAAGCGATCGTCTTGCCGGCGACGTTCTGATTGTGATCGATGAAGACCTTGCCTCGACGCTGCGGGATGTCCCACTCCAAGGTGGCCAGCTCTGGATCAGTGGCGACGATGAGGCGTCCGATGGCTTCCACGAAGGCGCGCACCCGCTGGTATGGGTACTCGGGTTCGAGGGGAACGTAGATGTGAAGGCCCGTGGCCCCGGAGGTCTTCGGGTAGCCGGCCAGGCCTAGCCGCTCCAAGGCGACGCCGACGAGCCCGGCGACGGTGACGACTTGTTCCCACGTGGCTCCCGCGGCTGGATCGAGGTCGAACACGGCGAAGTCGGGACGATCCGGCGCCGCAACCCGGCTCAGCCACGGATGGATCTCGATGGCGCCGAGGTTGGCGATCCACAAGAGGGATTCCACGTCTGGCGCAGTGACGAAGTCGATGGGCTTGCCGCGGTGCTCGGAGTGCAGCGGGAACGTGGCCAGCCACTCGGGCCGGTGGCTCGGCGCCTGCTTCTCATAGAACCACTCGCCCTCCGCGCCATCGGGGAATCGGGCCAGGACGATGGCGCGGTCGCGCAGGTGCGGCAAAAGGAGCGAAGAGATTCCCCGGTAGTAGGTGAGCAGATCGCCCTTGGTGAAGCCGTCGGGGAAGAACGGCTTGTCGACGTTGCTAAGCCGCAATGACCGATCGGCGCCGGCAAGCACATGGGCGTCGCCGTCGGCGACTACCGGGACATCGTCGGGGAACGCAACGGCTCCAGACGCGGCGACTCTGCTGCCTGTCGGCTCGTGGTCCTTCACCTCAGCAAGGGTCGCCTCGATCTCAGCCTGGATGGCGTCGTGGCTCGATGCGTCGCGCGCCTCAGAGATGAGCGTCATCCGCATTCCCGCCGCGGCGGCGGCCTGGATGAGCGGACCGACCCGCAGAGATCCAACTCCGTAAGGGACATGGCGAATCTCGCCGGATCTGCCGAACTCGTTGTCGGTGAACTGTGCGTGCAGCGGGTCGAGTGTCCAGCCGGGGAAGTTCTCCCGAAGAAACTTGATGACATCGGCAAACGCCTCTGTCGTGGTCAACGCACCGTTGGACACCGCGTGCAGGTGGGCCCAGTCGACGACCGGGTGCACGAACGGAAAGCGCTCGACGATCAGGGCGATATCACCCAACGTGCCGAAAGCCCGGTCGCTCCCTCCCACCTCGAGGCCGAGCGCCACGCCGAGGTGGCGCACCTTGGGTTCGAGCCTCTCCAGTGAAGCGGCGACGAGTGCGTGGAGCTCCTCGCCACTGCGCTCCTTGACGAACCCGGTGTGGGCCACGATCACTCGCGATCCGAGCGCCTTGCCCAGCTTCATTGTGTGCTCCAAAGCGGCGAGGGTCTGCTTCGATTTGTCGGCGTCGTCGCTGGTGAGGATGGCGAAGTAGGGGGCATGGATCGAGACGGCGATCTGGCGCTCCGCGGCCAGTTCTCCGAACTGACGGCAGCGGGGCTCCTTCCAGGGGAAGCCCTTGACGAAGGGGAGCTCCACCGCTCCGTGCCCACGGGCGACGAGGCCTTCGAGGAAGGCGGCGTCGTCGCCGTCGGGCGGAAGGGTCGAGATCCCGAAGCGGATCATCGTGGGCCGGGTGGGAATTGAACCCACAACCTTCGGGTTAAAAGCCCGCTGCTCTGCCAGGTTGAGCTACCGGCCCGCCGTCAAGGTAGTCCGGATCGGCAGTCTCGCTCGCCCGGCATCGCCACCCCGACGACCGGCTATTGGCGACTGGCTACTGATGACTGGTTACTGGCTACCCGCTCGTCGTCGGTGTATGCACCAACTGGATCGTGGTCAGCTCGGTGACGGGAACGCCATCCAGGGTGCCGGTACGGTCGTAGACCTTCTTACCGATCACGTTGCCGGATCCCTCTTCGAGGTCGATGACGAATCCACCGAAACCTTGGTCCAACTCGTCCATGTGCAGCCCGTTGAAGAGACCGGCGACTTGGCCGGGAGTGTCGATCGACTGCTCGATCCCGGGGCACTTGATCTGCAGTGACTCGTTCGTCTCCAAGCCCTTCACGACAACCGTGCCCTTGGCCTCTCCGGGCGGTGCGCCTCGCCCGGGGCCGAAACCGACAAGGCTCGTCGCCGGGCCGCTCGTCGGCATCGGAACCTTGCGCCGGGGCTCCGGTACGGGTGGATCGAGCACCGGGATCTCCACCGGATCGGCCTTGATCTCGGAGGTGACACTGCAGGAACCGCCCAAGTCCGTGAGGGCTGAAGACTCATAGGTCGGCGTGGCCTCCGCCTGGTCGTTGCCCTCCCTGCCGAACAGCTGCGCCAAGGGGGTGGGCACCATGCCGATGATCTCGCTCTTGACGGTTCCGCCGTAGGCGGCGGCACCCTGTTCGGCACGCACCGCGGTCTCGAAGGTCAGCTTGAAGCTGGCGCACTGGAAGAGCTTGTCGAGCCCGTAGTCGAGATCGGGACCCTCCAGTGCGCCTTCTCCTTCGTTGGGGCTGCCCGGTTCCGGCTCTGCCTGCTTGAGTTTGATGTCGGGATACGCCTGCTCGATGCTCACCGCCACTGCCGTCCAGCCGGCGATGTTGCGCGCCTCGCCGACGTCGGGGACCGCGGCACACTGCTGTGCCGCGGTATCGATTGCATTGAAGAGGCCCTTGGAGAGCAGGTCGAACGCCGCGTCGTGGAATTCTGCGCCGGCGTCCTCCAGGTACGGCTCCGCGTCACACAGCAGCCCGCTCTGCCTCCAGTTGATCGGCAGCAGGACCCATCGGATGAGCTCGTCGATGGCTTCGGCGAGCACCATGTCGTCCCCCGCCCCTGCCTGCAGCTTCGGGGCGACCTTGAAGGTGTACCAGTTCACGTACATGTTCTCCAGGGTGACCTGCAACGGGAGATTGGAGGAGAGTTGAATGCACTCAGTGGAGGAGGGAAAGCCCCCGTCGTCGAGCGCGAACTCGAGGTTGTTCACGATCAACTCGTACATCCGGGCGCCTGGATCTTCCGGAAAGTTGGGCGGCGGGTCGGGGGCGGGCGGTCCGGTGATGTCTCCGCTGAAATGGAGGATCGTGACTGCGGCCAAGTCGTCTGAGGCCGCTGCAGGAGCTGAGGTCACCTCTTCCCCATCACCCTGATAGGTGAAGGCGGCTATCTCATCGGGAAGATCGACCCCGCTGATGGTCAGCGTCGCCGGGACCAGCATCACCAGACCCTCGGGCTCGAACTGGACCCCACCGGTGAAGCCGTCGAGCACAGGCGAGGTGGCATTCGCGATCGGGGTCATCCTGATGGTCGTGTCGCCGGTCAGAGCCCCTGCTGGGACATCGAGGCGGTAGTGCGTCCCGCCGGGACCGTCGGCCTCGACCGAGCCCCCATCCGCACCGATCGTGGCCTCGGCCGCCGTGGATTCGTCGAGTGTCACCTCGGCTGAGATGGGAGCGGCAGGGGCGTTGAGGAACTCTTCGAGCTCGGGATCTCCGGGTCCGGAGGCAGGTGCGGGGCCGTCGGCAACCGTGCCCTCCCCACCCTCGTCGGCCACGGTCGTTTCCGCCCCACCCTCGGGTGCATCGTCTCCGGAGCAGGCGGCGACAGTCAACGCCATCGCCAGGGCGACGGTGATCCAACGAAGCGAACGCGCTCCACGTCGGCGGGCAACCGATTGCATCAACGGGCGCAGACTACGACGCGGACGTCGCGCTCGCTCGGCTAGCCGGCCTTCGGGTCCCCGGTCACCCGCCGCACCCAACGCCGGTAGCGCAGCCGCCACTTGAGGACGTAGCCGAGGTAGCGGGGATGGGCGTACATCCGCAGCCGGCTCATCCGCGAGTTGCGTTTTCGGTGCGCGGCAACGGTCTCGTCGAGATCGGGACCGAAGTCCGCCTGCTGCTTCGGGTAGATCTCACCAACGAAGTGGCTCCACACCTTGGCGTCTTCGCGGTTCACCTCTTCCAGTATGCGGCGTGTTCCCGGGTCGGCGAGCAGCGCCTCTTTGATCTCATTGGATGGCGCCACCCACTTGGAGGAATACCTGATATCGGGCACACCGAGACGGCGCTGCATCATGACCAGGGACTCGTCGAATCTATCGGAGCGACCGATGAGGGCGAAGCGAGCCAGCAGCTCGATGGCCTGCTCACCGTTGGCTCCCGGACCGGCGAGGATCTGAGTCTGACGATCGCGCACCGCATCGTGCGTGATCCACTCCTCGAAGGAGAGGTCGACGCCGCCGCGCTGCACGTCATACTGGTAATGGGAGGCGGTGCGCTCTATCGGATCGCGCATGAAGGCCACGTATTCGATGTCGGGAACGGCCTCCTCGAGCCCGGCATAAGCCCGTACCGCGTGCCCACTGATGCTGTCGAGGCGCGGGTAATACCGGCGCATCGTCTGCCTCAGCTGGGCTGCGGTCAGATGCGGCGTCGACGGATCGATCTCGATCACCTGGAGGTGTCGCGGTCCGAAGGACCGCTTCAACACCCCGGAAAGAGTCGTCCCGGCCGTCTTGTGGATGTGGACCACCGCAAGCATCGCTACCCCATCGGCGTGCTCCTCCCGTCGGTTGAGGGGGCCGCTTCTGTAGCCTGCGCGCCACCCACCGGGAGGCCGATGCCGATCCGCAGCATTCGATGAGTTCGCGCCGGGTCATCTGCTTCGGAGAGGCGCTGATCGATGTGTTCCCCGACCGGCGGGAAGTGGCGGGTGCTCCACTCCACGTCGCCGCGCACCTCGCCTCCTTCGGTTGGGACTCACGCTTCGTGACTCGGCTCGGCACCGACGAGGACGGGCGGACCATCCGAGCCGAGCTTGAGCGCCTCGGAGTCGATGTGAGCCACGTGGAGGAGGACCCCAGCCTCGCCACCGGCACCACCATCATCACCCTGGACGCGGACGGTCACGATTTCACGATCACTCGCCCTGTCGCCTGGGATGCGATTGACGGGCCTGGATCCCCCGGGGAGGCCGACGTCGTCTACTTCGGCACGTTGGCGATGCGCGACCATCGCAGCCGGGCAGCCCTGGACGGCTTACTCGCCGTATGCACCGGCACGCGAGCCGTCGATCTGAACCTGCGCGCCCCCGACTTCGATCACGCCACTCTTCGCCGCGCCATTACCGCGGCCGATCTGCTCAAGCTCAGCACCGAGGAGTGGGCCGCCGTATCGGAACTGCTCGACGTTGGCGGTGCCCCCGATGCTCTGCACAACCTGGGTCCGGAGTGGGTGTGCCTCACCAAGGGTCCGGACGGCGCCGATTTGATGCGGCGCGACGGCGGCTTTTGGAGCGTCCCGGCGATCCGGGTCGAGGTCGTCGACAGCGTGGGCGCCGGTGACGCTTTCTGTGCCGGCCTCATCGACGGTCTGTTGCCCGATGGAGACCCGGAGGACGCGCTGCACCGGGCCACGGTCGCGGCTGCCGCCACTCTCGGCCGCCGCGGCGGACTACCCGGAAACGGCAACCGCCTATCTTGAGCATGCCTCGCACGGAGAGGACGATGAACGCCCACAGGTGGAACGCAACGTTGATGGTCGCCGGAGGTGCAGGGCTCGCCGTAGGCCCCTTCCTGGGATGGGCCGACCTCCTCGACATCAGCGTCAGCGGTGTCGACGGGGGCGACGGCTGGATGACCCTGGTGGGAGCGGTCGTCGTGATCGCGTTCGGTGCCCGGGCATTCTTTGGTGACGACACTCTCCCCACTTGGTTCGCCTGGGCGGGTCTCTTCGTCGCTATCGGCATCGCCGGAATCAACCTGCTCGACATCATGAGCACCGGTGGTGACGACGTGAGCGTCGGCAACGGGATGTGGCTGATGGTGCTCGGCGGCTTTGTCGCCTTCGTCGGCCTGGCCCGATTCTCCTGGCCTCAGACTCGGGAGTACCGCCGCGCGAAGTGACCGTCTTCGCATAAGTCGGATTCGAGACGGAGGCCGATGCCTTCAAACCTCGCCAGTTCCTGCGCCGAAACGGCCCACGGAGGGCCGGTGGCCACAGAACCGTCGGGACGCGACAGCGCCACCACTAGTGCCGAGCCGCCGGGCGCGAGCAGGGAGGCCACGGCGTCGATGGCATCGTCCCGATGGCTGGTGGGCAGCGACTGGATTGTCCGCACCTCTATCACAACATCGAAGGCGCCGATGAGATCCGAATCCAGCGCGAGGAGATCGGCCGCTCGGTAGTCCGCGACTGATTCGGGAAACCGCTCTCGACACCACTGCAGCGCCTCTTCGGATACATCGAAGGCGGTCGTCGTGTACCCCGCGCCGGCAGCAGCCTCGGCGTCGTCGCCGAGGCCACATCCCACGATGCAGGCCGCTCCCGGGCCGGGGCGGGCCGCCAGCAAGTCCACCACCCAAGGACACGGCTCCAGATGGGCCCAGGGAATTGCCGCGGCGTCCCGCTCGGCCGCGGCGTAAAGGGGGTCGAACCATGCAGAGACGTGGTCGGGCGGAAGATTCGTGGACATGAGCGGGGTTTATACTCGCGCCGCCCTCGGGTAGGCACTCGGAGGGGAGCGGGTATCCTCGCTCGACACCCGCCCCCATCGTCCAGCGGCCTAGGACGCCGGCCTTTCAAGCCGGTAACACGGGTTCGAATCCCGTTGGGGGCGCACATAGCCGTGGGGGCGTGGTGAAGTCTGGAGTTCACGCCGGCCTGTCAAGCCGGAGGTCGCGGGTTCAAATCCCGTCGTCCCCGCCAAGTCCTTCTGAGCGCGTCGTCTAGGGCCGCGAGGCTCAGGCGAGACCTCGAGAAGCCGCACAGTGTGCTGCGTCCCGGGGCCGAGCCGGATGGATCGCCGAGCAATCGGCGTCATCTGGCAAGGACGCACGACGAAGGCGCATCAAGAGATGCGTCGAGGAGGAGGACACAGCCAGGGGCGTCGAGGGCCGGCGAGGCGCCGTCAGAGACCTCCGGGTCGCTGCACGTTGGGTCAGGTAGCTCAGTTGGAAGAGCGCTGGTCTGAAAAACCAGAGGTCGGCAGTTCGATTCTGCCCCTGACCACCGAAAGACCCTTGTCGCGCAATGGGTTCGGCGTCCTCTCTTCCCGCTTCTCGCAGCCAACAGACTGATTCCTCTACCGATTCTCTACCGCTCGCCGAAGATCGCCTCTGCAACCGTGTCAGCGGCCTCCTGCTGAAGACTCGGGAGAACGTGGCTGTAAGTGTCGAGCGTGATGCCTACCGACGCATGACCAAGGCGCTCACTGACGACCTTGGGGTGGACACCCTCTCCGAGAGCGATGGTGGCATGCGTGTGCCGGAGTGAACGAAGAACGAGCGGTGTCTGAGGGTGTCCGAGGCTGTCCAGCCCTCCGTCAGGAGATCAGGGGTCTCCCCGATAGCGAGTCCGTCGGGGTTGTGGGACTCTCATTGGTCGAAGGAAGCCAAGGGGATGCCGGTTGCCGACAACCTCAACGACGAGAGACCCCCGACTAACGGTCGGGGTTGTCTCCAATGGTTCGTTCTTGCACTACTTGGCCTGGGCGCCGTGGTCCTGGCCTTGGTCTCTGCGTTCAATGCGGGCGAGGTCGGACGGGTCGCGTCTGATGGTCCATAGGCGGCCTGGCGAAGTACGAATGGGGGTGATCGTGATGAGCGCTGAAACCCGCGTACCTGTTTGGCGGGTTGTTGCATGGATTGTGGCGGCGCTCGTCGCGGGTGCCGTGACCTGGGGTGGGTTGGAGGGTCTCCTAGGCCCGTGCAAGCCTCCTGGATTCCTCGACTTCTCCACAGGCGCAGTGTGCGCCGTCAAACAAGCAGCACCGGTCGTAGCAGGAGTCCTCGTATTCCTTGCCGTGGTGGTCGGCGGGTTTGCGCGTGAGCGATCACTCAGACGCGCAGCGAGGCTCAGGAAGCAGTGGGAGAACCGCGACGACTCGTTGCATGACAGCCAGGCGTGAAGGTGGAAATGCGCCGGGTCACTCGAAGGCGTTTCGGCGTCTCCGAGGCCGTCCGACCCTCAAGAGGCGTCGATACCGACATGGGCCACCGGATCGGGGGAATCCCCGATGGATGAGGCCTTGGGTTGATTGCGATACTTGGTGCAAGGGGTGGCTGGTGGGATACGACAAGCGGGCCAGGATCGACGCTCGGGTCGCTGAGCTTCGACAGGAAGCCGAGGCGCAGGGCCTGGAGTTTCAGATTCTCGAAGAGACCCGGAACCGAGTCGTCTGTCAGACGCGCCAACCCGTACCCGGATATGCGTGGAGCAAGTTCTCAGTTCGGCTTGTTGGTGACCAAGTAGCGGTCCGGGACCTATCGACTCCGCACCGGGTCGGGAGGGAGGCGATTCCCGAGCCAACCGTCCTCCAATCTTCCCCACGCGCACCGTTGCGCACGTGGGAAAGGCGGGTCCTCTCTGTCGGCGTGTCGCTCGCGTCATTGGCGGTGTTTGCAGGGACGGGCGGGTTCATCGCCTACGCCCTGACACCCGACTGCTCGCCGCCAGAAGTCACCGATCCGTTCGGCCTCGGTGCGATCGCGACGGCTTTCGAATGTCTGGACAGGGAGCTGGGATACCTCGTTGTAGGTGTTCTGCTCGGGGCGCTGGTGGGGGTCGCTGTGGCGGCCTGGGCCGTGCGACGGGTACGTTCCCTGGGCCGCTGAGGTGGGAGAACCTTGCTTGTTCGTCTGCCAGCCACGGTGTGAGGGCGCGCCTACTCCCCGACCAGCTCCACGCGCCAGTTGTCGAGGCCGTGGGTGATCACGATCTCGATATCGCTGCGGTTGGTGTTGGACCGCAGGATCCCAAAGACCATCTCGCCGCCGCTCGCCGAGAAGTCGGGCGCCGAGGGGGAGAAGTCCCCGGGCGTCAACCCGTTCAGGCTCTTCGATTCCCATGCGGTGTTGGTGAAGGCGTTGCTTTCGTCGAGGGACACGAAGTATCTCGTGCCGTCCTGCTCGAGGATGAAAAGAGCCCCAACCGCAGCGCCATCGAACGGAGGGTCTTGCTCGATGCGGTCTTCGGAGTAGTTGATGTGTGACAAGGCACCGTCGACGGCCGGATCCCAGGTGCCTCCTTCGAAAAGGTGCACCACGGTGATCTGCGTCGGGTTGCCTTCGCCGTCGGTGGTTCCGGGGAGGACGTGCTGCATGCGGCGATATCCGCCCTGGATGGAGACGATGTCGGTCGCTCCGTTGGTCCCACTCGTGACCGTCGACCAGCGATCCGTCCCGCCCTCGAAGTCGTCCGACAGGATTCTGGCGGTCCCTTCTGGATCCACTGGCTCTCCGACGATGACGATGGTGTGGGTCGCCTCCTCCTCGGTTCCGTCGGGGGCGACGGCGCGCACCACCACCGGGTACTCCCCAGGTGCGTCGTCGCGAATGTCGACGTCGAGCGATGCCAGGCTGCCGGTGCTGAGGCGATCATTGACACTCGACCGAATCTGAGGTGGGGCCGAGGTGCTCATATCCAGAGTCACCGGGTCATCCGCGGGACCGAACAGCAACAGATCAGGGTCGTCGGCGATAGCGGTGTCGCCCTGCTGGTACGTGGTCTGCTCTGGCTCGACGATCATGACGAAGGGCCGGCCACCGGTGTCGTAGTAGATCCACGCCGTTGCGCTGCTGGTGCCGCCTTCACCGGTAGCCCGGACCGTGATCAGGTGGTGACCCGGCGTCACCGAGACCGATGCTCCTGGAAAGCGCCAGCGGCTGGGCTCGCCTTCTACCCGGCGGGCTGGACCAAGTAACGCGCCATCGAGAAACACATCGATGTCCTGCACCGACCCGCCGAGACCGCCGCTGATCTCGAAACTCGAGCTGTTGACGAAGGATCGGTCCTCGGGTTGGGAAACGAACACGGACGGCGGGATTGCTCCGGCGGTTCCACTGTTATCGGCCGAGTCCCCGGAAGCGGAGTCGAGCACCGCCACGGCGAGAACGGCGAAGACCAGCACCAGCCGGCTTCCCCAGCGACGCTGCACCCGACCGGCCATCACCCCTCCTCAGAATCGCCGCACGAATCTACCGCGTCGCTCCAGAGCGGTCGGCGCGGTGATGACGAACGTGATTGCTAGCAGTTCGAGTTGATCCAGGCACCGATTCGTCGAACAGCGTCGGCGGGGACGGGGTAGTCGTCCTGAACGGCCCTGACGGCATCGGGGTTGAGCCGGGACAGGTCGTACGCAGCGGCCTCATACACGGGGACGAGCGCCGTCTCACGGGCCATGACCACTTCGAAGTCAGAACGGATCTCCGCGGGCACGACTACCAGCGCCTCCTCGCCCAACTCCATCTCCTGATCGAAGAAGTGCTTCACGGCCTCGGGTGTCCCGGATTGGGCCATCGCTGCTCCGGCCTCGTCCAGCTCCGCGCTGATCTCACAGAACCGCGTCGCGTCGGCGTCGAGCCCACCGACGTCGGATGCGCCGTTGCCTCCACAGCCGACCAGGGCGATCGCGACGACCATGGCCCCAGCGGCTCGTCTCGTCGTGACCAAGATGGGCCCTCTCCTGCAGCGATCGCCTCGAACCATAGATCTACGCCCGTTCGATCACCGGAGCCGGGGCGATGGGCCCGGTCACGACAGGAGCACGAACGACCGTCGCCTCACCGACGCTGCAAGCCATGCGTCGGGCCTGCGCTCAGCTCACGATCGAAGTCGGACTGCTGATCGAGGGCAGTGTGCTGAGAGCGTGCGGTTACTAGATGCCTCGCCTCTTCTTCGCCGTGACTAGGAGACGCTCGACAAGACCGTCCCGGATGTTCTCGATCGACCGGCGTCGGTTTGTCATTCGTTCGGCGAACTCTTCGGCCCCTAGCAGCGCTTCCAGGTCCCTCGCTTCACCCTCCCACGCCTCGAACCAGGCGACGAGCGTGTCCAGGTAGGCCGGGGTGATGTCGATCAGTTCGGCTTCTTCGAAACCCGCCTCACTCAGCAACTCGTCGTAGCCCGGCACCGTCTCCGCGTAATCCGGAGCCGTCTCCAGTGCCCGGTGCCGCTCCTCGTCTGAGAGCCCGTCCGCGAGCAGGAGCATCAAGTGAGCCATGCGTCCTCCCGGTCGGAGGATCCGGTGACACGCTCTCAACACGGAGAGCTTGTCGGGCAGTCAACACAAGACGTCCGAACTGGTGACCGCATCGAAGAACCCATCGGGAAAGGGAAGGTCGGCTCCCGAGGCCGCAGCAACCACTCCCGAAACGTCCTCCGAGCGCAATCGCTGTGCGGCCACGCGCAGCCCTTCGAGAGGAAGATCGGTTAGCGCGACTCGGCATCCCGCCGCTCCCGCCATGTAGATGCCGGGCCATCCTGCGCCGCATCCGACGTCGAGCAGGAAGCTCTCCCTACCGAGGTCGAGAAGCTCCACCAACCCATCTGCCTGTGCCTTCGTTGTGTAGCCGGTGGCACCAAAGTCGGCGCCGAAGACCTCGCGCTCCACTCGTCGCATGACCGGTGCGCCGATGATGCGGTAATGCGCCTCGAAGTCCTCCGTGGTATCCCCGGCATCGGTGGGCATCGCCGCAGTATCGACATCGCCGTGGGAGCGGTCAACGGCGGCCGTCGCCGCGAGGGGGCTCTCTGCCAGCAGGGCTAGGCTCGCAATCGGGCACGGAACGCACTGCCGCAGGCTGGAGCGAAGTGACATGCGGGTTGGGGTTCTCACCGGTGGGGGCGACGTTCCGGGGCTCAACCCGTGCATCAAGGCCGTAGTGGAACGGCTCGCCGGCCGAGGCCACCAGGTAGTGGGAGCCCGCAAGGGCTGGACGCCGTTTGTTCGCTATGACCCTGACGAGCCATCCGATCGGGATACATGGTTCGTGGACCTCGATCCCGGAATCGTGCGCACCATTGACCGCACCGGGGGCACCTTCCTCCACACCTCGCGGGTGAATCCCGCCAAGGTTGACAAGGACACGCTGCCGAAGTTCCTGCAGGACCGATATTCGGGCGGAGGTCCCCACGACGTCACCGAACACGCCGTGCGCGTACTGGAGAGTGAAGGGATCGATGTCCTCATCCCTATCGGTGGAGACGACACCCTGTCCTACGCCCTGCGCCTCCACCAGGAGGGCGTGCCGGTGATCGCCATCCCCAAGACCATGGACAACGACGTCCACGGGACCGACTACTGCATCGGCTTCTCCACCGCCATCACTCGCAGTGTCGAGTTCATCAACAATCTGCGCACGAGCGCTGGCAGTCACGAGCGGATCGCCGTCATCGAACTGTTTGGCCGCTACAGCGGAGAGACGTCTCTAGTCACTGGATACCTCGCAGGAGTCGACCGCTGCATCATTTCGGAAGTGCCGTTCGATATCGACAAGCTGACTTCCCTGCTGGCAGCCGACAGGAAGCGCAATCCGAGCAACTACGCCATGGTCACCATCTCCGAAGGCGCCACGCTCGCCGGAGGCGAGATGGTCCTCAGCGGGGATGAGGACGCCTACGGTCACCGCAAGCTGGGGGGCATAGGGGCGTACACCGGTGAGTTGATTAAGGAGCGGACCGGGGAGGGCATCGTCTACCAGCGCCTCGCCTACCTGATGCGCTCGGGAGCCCCCGATTCGCTCGATTTGATGGTGGCCGCCAACTACGCAGTCATGGCGGCCGATTTGGCGATGGAGCGCGCCATTGGAAGGATGGTCGCCCTACGGGCCGGCACGTACACGAACGTGCCGATCACCGAAACCGCATCGGGTGCTAAGCGCGTCGACGTCGCGGAACTCTATGACGTGGAGGAGTACCGGCCCCGGGTCCGTCAAGTGACCGGGAAGCCGATGTTCCTCTACTGAGGTCTCCACGGGCTCGAACCTCCCGACTTGCAGCCAAAAAAAGTCAAGGAACAACCTTCCAGGGCCGATCTACACAACACATAGGCAGTCCCTGAGATCGTCCTGGTTATCCGATCTGTATGGACGCCCCTCGCACAGCCGAGGACCTCTGCGTCGGAGCCCCCACCGGGGCTCTCGACGCGTCAGACACCGGCAAACTGCCGTCCGACCACCTCGTTCATCCTCTCCAGAAGGACTTCGTCTTCACCCAAGTACAGGATGAGAAGACGGTCCCAATGCCAGAAGTGCGGGAACGGGGCGGCCATCTCGTACGGCTCATGCGCGATGGTGAACCCGTCGCTTGACACGCTCTCCTTGGCGCGTCGTGCGGCTCCTAGAGCCCCGAAGTCGAAAACGATGATGTCGCTCCCGGACACGGTGAACTGGGATGTCGTGTGGGCGATGCCCAGAATCGACGTGAAGGGCGAGATCTCATCGATCGCCCGAGCATCGCCAACAGAGACCTGATCGGTTTGCAGCGCGGCGAGGAAGTCGTCCACAGTCCGTGAGCCGCCGCCGCGGCCCTGCGTCGCCGTCCCGATCGGTAGCGCGTCGTATACCGCCCAGCCGATCTCCTCTGCTTGATCGACCGAGAGCGTCGTCAGCGAGAAGGTGGCCACGGTTATCACCCGGAACCCGTCGAACAAGTGAACCACCCGAGTGCGTTCCGTCGCCATCACGTCCATGGCCGAAACCTGGACGATCCCCGCCTGACGGCTGCTCCCCCCGAAGGGGAGCGCTCCCGAGTCGTCGTCGTCGGGCCACTCCTGCCACGAGAGCAGCAGGAGCCCGATCCCGTTGGTCCAGCCCATCTGCTCGAAGCCGAGACCGGCGATCTCCTCCGTCGTGCACCCGATGTATTCGACGCCGCTGAAGAGAGACTCGGGAACCGCGGCCACGGCGGATCCCAGGCGCAACGGCCGATCGGGCGGAACTTCACCTGCCCGGGCCGCGGCGTAGGCCGTCTGCCGGGGTCCGTAGTCACCGTCCCCGCAGCGGTCTCCCTGCGAGGGGGTGGTCGCCAAGGGCGTCGTTGTGGTTGCGGCGGGAGCACCGTCCCCGCAAGAGAAGGCGACAGCAGACAGGACGGCAACGCATGTGGCGGCCAGGCGATGCATCGAGGCAGGAGCGTATCAACGGGTCGGCGCTCAGAGTCGGACCGGCGCGACCTGGTCGGATGAGTGGAGGGCTCCGTTCACGGCCTCCACCATCTCGTTGATCTCGGCGACTCGTCGCTCGGCAGCACGTTGATCGCGAGCGGCCCGGAGTCGGGGCAGCTCGGCCCTGATCATGCTCCGCAACTCATCGGCCGCCTCTCTCGCCCGCTCGCTGCGGACGAACCGCTTCGCCCACCACTCCGGATCCGGGTCGAGATCAGCGAGAGGGCGGCCCGCGCCCGGCAGGTCGTCGAATTCGCCACGCGCCACTGCTTCCTTGATCTGCCTTTCGACCATCGGCTCGAAGCGAGGCTCAGTTGGCATACGCCAGGGCGTGGGCATGGGCCCAGCGTGACGCCGCCGCCGCGTAGTGCTCGCCGGCCTGATCGAGATCGCCTCTGGCCAGCGCTTCAATGGAGGCTCCGATCTCGGCCGCCGACTCGTCGAGGACGAGATCGGTCGAGTCGAAGAGGTCGGCGACGCCTCCGTAGTCCAGTTCGAGAAGCGCTTCTCTGGGGAACTCCTCGAGCCATCCGACGACGTCGCGCACCTGGTCCACGATTACGTCGTCGAAGCCGGCGCCCTCCAGCACCCGAATGGCTCTCCGCAGGCGCTTCAGCCCCGCTGAAAGAGGAGTGCGATAGAGCACGTTCATGCGCTCCTCCTCCTCGTGGAGCACTCTCTCCTCCTGATCGAAGGCGGCGAACCACCGCAGCGGGATGGCGAAGGGCGAGGTGAGGATGTGGCTCTTCACACCGGGGAACCGGGCATGAATTCGTTCCAGTTCGTTGGCGGCTCGCTCGGCAACGGACTCGGGAACGAGCACGGCAACTGAATCCGCATAGGCGTTGCGGAAGGCGAGTAGCCCCTCGAGCATTCGCAGGCGAGGATGGCGCGGGCAAACGAACCTCCGACCGTCCTCATCTATGACGAAGGCATCGTCGCGAACCGATTCAGTGGACAAGCCGAACTCCCCCTGGCGCAATACCGCCTGTCGGTTGCTGGGATCAGCGACGTGCTCGAGGACGGGATCGTCTGAGCCGCTCACCGGGACATATACACGCAGATACGCCGACCGCGCCATGGGGCGATGGTACCGACCGGCAGGGACCTTCCGCCCGGGGCTCAACAAGGGGTCCATCACTACACTTCGGGTGGGGCTGTCACCCTGTTCCCTGAAAGGAGCAACCGTTGGGAGTATTCGACGCGTTAGGTGATCGCGGTCACGAGGAGGTCGTATTCGGATCCGATCCTGAATCTGGCCTTCAGACCATCATCGCCATTCATTCGACTGCTCTAGGTCCCGCTCTCGGCGGGACCCGTTTTTATCCCTACGGATCGGAATCGGAGGCCCTCGAAGACGTCCTTCGCCTGTCACAGGGCATGTCACTCAAAGCCGCCGCGGCCGGGCTCGACCTCGGGGGTGGCAAGGCCGTCATCATCGGCGACTCACGCAAGATGAAGTCGGAGCGCCTGTGGCGCGCCTACGGGCGGGTGGTCGACTCACTTCAAGGCCGGTACATAACCGCTGAGGACGTCGGCACTGATGCCCACGACATGGAGCTGATCAGAAAGGAGACCCGCTGGGTCGTCGGAGTCCCCGTCGAGGAAGGCGGGTCGGGAGACCCTTCCCCGGCCACCGCCCGAGGCATCATGGCGGCGTCCCGGGCCGTGTCCCGCTTCATGTGGGGCGACGAGGACCTGCACGGCAAGCACGTTGCCTTGCTCGGAGTAGGCAAGGTCGGCACCGACCTGGTGCGGCGGCTCCACGAGAACGGATGCACTCTCACCGTCGCAGATGTGTACCCGCCGTCGATCGAGCGGGTGCGCAACGAGTTCGGCGTCAAGGTCGTGGAGCCAGATGAGATCTACGACGTCGAATGCGACATCTTCTCGCCGTGCTCGCTCGGAGGCATCCTCAACGAGGAGACGATCCCGCGCCTGAGGGCGCAGGCAATCGTCGGTTGCGCCAACAATCAGCTGGCGACCGCGGAGGACGCCGACCGGATCGCGGCGCGGGACATCATGTACGCCCCCGACTTCGTCGTGAATGCCGGCGGAATCATCAACGTCAACGAAGAGCTGCGCGGCTACACGGTCGACAAGGCGGCGGCCCACATCGATCGCATCTACGAAAACACGCTGGCGGTGCTCGAGGCATCGCAGGAGCGGGGCACCACGCCCAACCGCACCGCGGTAGCCCTGGCCGAGGAGCGAATCCACGAGATCGGTACCCTCCGGCTGTTCCGCCGCAGCGGCGACGACCGCAACTAGGAGCGAGCCCGGAGAGGAGGCTGGTCCCTTGGCGATAGGCATCGACCCTGCTGCCAATCACCGCGAGTTGGGACTCACCGACGAGGCCCTGCTCGACATGTATCAAACGATGGTGACGGCGCGCCGCGTCGACGACCGGATGTGGGCGCTCAACCGACAGGGCCGAGCCCCTTTCGTGGTCTCCTCCTCGGGACACGAGGCCACTCAGGTGGGCACCGCGGCCGCACTGACTCGCGGGACGGACTGGGCACTGCCCTACTACCGCGATCAGGCGGCCGTCCTTGCATTGGGGATGACCACGGAGGAGATCTTCTTGGGCGTCTTCTCCAAGGCGGGCGACCCCAACTCGGGTGGCCGACAGATGCCAAACCACTGGTCGCATCCCGAACTCCGCATCTTCAGCCACTCCTCGGTGATCGGGACCCAGTTCCCGCACGCCGCGGGGATCGCCTACGAGCTGAAGCGTCGCGGCGACGAGGCCGTCGTCATGGTCTGGGGTGGAGAGGGTTCGACGTCAGAGGGCGACTTCCACGAGGCGCTCAACTTCGCCGGAGTGCAGGGACTGCCCGTCGTCTTCGTCATCGAGAACAACCTCTACGCGATCTCTGTGCCGGCGGTTGAGGAAGTCGCCGGGAACCTCACCGAGCGCGCCGCCGGCTACGGCATGCATGCCGAGCGAATCGACGGAAACGACATCCTCGAGGTGCACGCCGCGGCGCGTCGTGCCGTCGCCAGGGCACGATCCGGTGAGGGTCCCAGCTTCATCGAAGCGATGACCTATCGCCACTACGCCCACACTTCGGAGGACGACGATCGATACCGCCCACCTGAGGAGATCGAGGAGTGGAAGAAGCGGGATCCGATCGGAATCCTCAAGCAGTACCTGATCGAGAACCGGTTGCTGGACCAGGAGCTCGAGGCACAGATCGAGGACGAAGCCGTGAGCGGCATCGCGGCCGCCGTAAAGGCCGCCGACGCCGCTCCGCACCCCGAAGACCCCCTGGCGTTCGTGTATGCCCGACCGATCGAGAACGAGAGCCCGGCTGTCACCCCCGAGCCCGATCCGGAGGGTGAAGTCGTCAACATCGTGACCGCGGTCAACAAGACGCTTCACGAAATCATGGACTTCTACCCGGAGGTGACCTTGTTCGGCGAGGACGTCGCCGACCCGAAAGGCGGTGTCTTCAAGGCCTCGGTGGGGCTGACCGACGCCTTCGGCGCCGATCGCTCGTTCAATACGCCCCTGGCCGAATCCTCGATCGTCGGCATCGCCGTCGGGATCGGCGGCGCAGGTGGCAAGCCGGTAGCCGAGATCCAGTTCGCCGACTACATCCATCCTGCCTTCGACCAGCTGGTCTCTGAGGCAGCTCGGCTGCACTACCGGTCCGCGGGAGGCTGGAACTGCCCGATCGTCGTTCGTGTGCCGTACGGCGGTGGCATCCACGGCTCTCTGTATCACAGTCAGTCGGTCGAGGCCTTCTACGCCCACGTTCCCGGGCTCAAAGTGGTCATCCCGTCGACCCCGGCCGACGCCAAGGGGCTGCTGTGGTCGGCGATCGAAGATCCAGACCCGGTGCTCGTCATGGAACCGAAGAAGCTGTACCGCCTCGCCAAGGGGCCGGTCCCGAGAGGACCGCACCGGGTGCAGATCGGGACCGCCGCGGTGCGCCGCGTCGGCAGAGACCTGTCGATCATGGCCTACGGAGCGATGGCCCACTTCGCCGTCGAGGCCGCTGAGGCCCTGGCTGAGCAGGGCATCGAAGCCGATGTCGTCGACCTTCGTTCCATCCGGCCACTCGACTGGGTCACCGTGGAAGCGTCGGTGCAGAGGACCTCCAAGATCCTCATCGTCCATGAGGACAACGGGTTTGGCGGCTTTGGCGCCGAGGTGGCGGCACAGATCGGGGAGAAGGCTTTCGACTGGCTCGACGCCCCTGTGCAGCGCTACACCACCCCTGAACTGCCCACCTTCCCCTATTCGAGCGCCCTCGAGGATCAGGTCTATCCGACCGCTGAAGGGATAGTGGCGCGAGCCACCGAACTGGCCGCGTACTGACGGGGAGCCTCGAGGCGCCAGGTACGTGGGTCCACACGTCTGAGGCGTCGGTACCACGCGACTGTATTGCATCCCCGCCGACCAAGGATCTCAGACGGCGTACCCTCGCCGGTCCATGGATTACATGATCCGACGCGCCACGCCGGAAGACCACGCCTTCGTCGCCTCGTGGACCGAAGACACGTTCTCATGGGGTGACTATGTGGCCGACCACTTCCTCGAGTGGCTGGAGGACCCGGCGGGGCAGGTCCTGGTTGCCGACCTCGACGGCCGCGCCGTTTGCCTAGGGCGGGTGCGCATGGTCTCGGAGTCGGAAGCCTGGTCGAGTGCCATGCGCGTGCATCCCGATCACCGCCGCCAGGGGATCGGCAGTGCAGTGGGAGATGCGCTGGTGGGCTGGGCACGCGACACCGGTGCTCGAATCGTGCGCCTGGCGATCGAGGACTGGAACGACGCCGCTCGAGAGCAGGCGGGCAACGTGGGGTTCCGCCCTCTCGGGGATTGGGTTTGGGCGTTGCGCGGCGTCGGCGACGCCTCGCCGGTGCCGGAGGGCAACGGCGGGAAGAGGGTGAAAGGAGCCGAGGCACTGCGACCCGCGCACTCGGCCGAGGCGGAGCCCGCCCTCTTGTCCTGGATCGGGAGCGAACTGGCTCACGCCGCCCACGGCCTGTTCCCTGTCGGTTGGACCTGGCAGCGGCTCGCCGTACATCACCTCGTGGAGGCCGCCCGCAACCGATCGCTCTGGGAAGGCCGCCCCGGATGGGCCGTGGCGCAGCTCGAAGGAGACCGCTTTGAGGTGTCGTGGATCGAAACGAACCCGGAGGACGCCCGGGCGATGGTGAGAGGACTCGTCGAGCGCGGCGCCGACTCAGGAGCGGAGCGCCTACGCGCCACGATGCCCGACGTCGACTGGCTGGTCCAAGCCTTTCGTCACGCCGGATTCGAAACCGGCGGTATGACCGTCTTCGGCCGCGGATTGTGAACCAACGCGGACGCGCCGGCCGCGGCCAACGAATACGCTTCGGCTCCTGACCTCGGGAGTGAGCCGATCGGGACGACGACGCAAATTCTCGGAGGGGGATGGGGAGGTCTCACCGCCGCCCATCATCTGCGCGGGCTGGTTTCGGAGGAGCACGAGATTCGTGTCGTCGAGCGGAGCGCCACCTTCTCTTTGGGGGTCTCCAACCTGAAACTCCTGACCGGACAGCGAGACTCGGTCGAAGGCATCCAGCGGGACATGGGGCGCCTTCGTCGTTCCGGGATCGAATGGGTCCGAGCAGAGGTCACCGCAGTGGACCCCGGGGCTCGCACAGTGCAAACCGACGCCGGCGAGCTTGCCGGCGACCATCTGGTGATTGCCCTCGGCGCCGAGCTGGCTCCCGAGACGACGCCCGGCTTCGTGGAGGCTGCACACAACCTGTACGAGGCAGCAGGCGCCGCCGCCGTTCACGAGGCCCTGACTCGCTTCCGGGGCGGCAAGATCGCGGTGCTGGTCGCCGGCGCCCCGTTCCGCTGCCCGGCGGCTCCCTACGAGGCCGCCATGCTGGTGGAGGCATGGACGCGAGAGCACGGGATCCGAGAGCGAACCGAGATCGACCTGTACACCCCCGAGACGATCCCGATGGCCGTGGCCGGGCCCGAGGTGGGAGCAGGGCTGTGCGCGTTCATGGAGGATCGCGGTATTACCCCCCACTTCGAGCGACAGGTCACCGAGATCGACGCGGCCTCGCATACGATTCGATTTGACGATGACGAAGCGTCGTACGACCTCTTGATCGGAATCCCCCCGCACCGCGCTCCGTCAGCTCTCCGGGGCGCGGGTTTGATCGACGCCAGCGGGTATGTGCCGGTCCATCCGCAGACGCTGGAGATTCTGTCCGATCCAGACACCCTGACCGTGCAGTATCCCGGCGTCCACGCCATCGGAGACGTTGCTGCCGTCCGCTTGCTCAACCAGATGCTGCTCCCCAAGGCAGGGGTGTTCGCCGAAGGACAAGCACAAGTCGTCGCCGCCGCCATCGCCGCCGATATCAACGGAGAGCCCCGGCCCCGCGCTTACGACGGCCATGGGTTCTGCTACGTCGACGTCGGCGACGGACTGGCCGCATACGGCGCCGGTGACTTCTACGCCTTTCCCGGCCCGCGGGTGAAGATGCAGAGTCCTTCCCGAGAGGGGCGCCGCGCCAAGGACGAATACGAGGACCTTCTGGACGCCTGGTTCGAGGCCTAGGCCGGCGGCCGGTTAGCGAGGCAGCTTGAAGGTCCGCAACGTCTCCATATAGTTGGCCCGCTCGAAGGCAGACGGGTTAGGGGCGCCCTGCCACGACATCGATCCCTTCATCTGCTCCACCGACTCGTAATCGTTCTCGGTGAGCCAACCCGTCAGCATCTCGACGCATTGGCGCATCCGAGCGGGCCCGTGCCGAAGCAATGCCGACGCCATCATCGTCACGTCGGCTCCGGCGAGGAGAAGCTTCACCACGTCCAGGCCATCGTGGGCGCCGGTTGTCGCCGCGAGAGAAGCCGCCACCCGGTTGTAGAGGATCGCCACCCAGCGCAGCGGCAACCTCATCTCTGCCTGGTGGCTCAACTGCAGGTTGGGGACGACCTCGAGCTCCTTGAGATCGATGTCGGGCTGGTAGAAGCGATTGAACAGCACCAGGCCGTCCGCCCCGGCATCCACCAATCGCGACGCCATGTTGGCCATTGAGGAGAAGAACGGTCCCACCTTCACCGCGAGCGGCACGTTCACCGCAGCCTTGACCGCCTCGACGATCTCGAGATAGCGCTGCTCGACGTGCTGGGCCGTCTCGTTGACGTCGGCGGCGATGAAGTAGACGTTCAGCTCGACGGCGTCCGCTCCCTCCTCTTCCAACCGGCTGGCGTAACTGGTCCACCCGCCCGGCGAGGCGCCGTTGAGGGACGCGATCACCGGCACGGACAACGCTCGCCGGGCGCGGCGGACCAAGCCCAAGTACCTGTCGGGACCCGTGTTGTACGCGGTCATCTCGGGCAGGTATGACAGCGCTTCGGCGAAGGACTCGGCACCGAGCTCCATCACCGCGTGGATCTGATAGGACTCGTGATCGATTTGCTCCTCGAACAGCGACGGCAACACCACGGCGGACGCTCCGGCCTCTTCGAACCGGAGTAGCTGCTCCACGTCGAGACCGATCGGCGAGGCCGAGACCACCAGCGGATTGGCGAGCTGCATGCCGAGATAGTTGGTCGTGATATCGGGCGTCATGGCGATACCTCCTCCCCCGGGAGTCCTCGCTCCAGACCGGCGAGTTGCTCGTAGTACCTGCGACGTTCGTCGATGTCCTCCTGGGCCGCCGCCATGAGCTCGGCCGCCCGATCCGGATCCGTGTTCGCAAGCATGGCGAAGCGCGCTTCCTTCATGGCAAATGACTCGAAGGATGTGGTGGGAGCGCGGCTGTCGAGCTTGAACGGGTGCTCTTCGGACGCGGCGAGACGCGGGTCGAACCGGTACAGCTCCCAGTAGCCGCTGGACGACGCCTCCTTTTGGTGAGTCATCATCTGCGTCATATCGATACCGTGCGCGATACACGGGCTGTACGCGATCACCAAGGATGGGCCGGGGTACGACTCGGCCTCGTCCATCGTCTTCACCGTCTGGGTCATGTTCGCCCCCATCGCGATCTGGGCCACGTAGACGTTGCCGTACGCCATGGCGATCATGCCGAGGTCCTTCTTGCCGGTCGGCTTGCCGGCAGCGGCGAACTTGGCCACCGCGGCCCGCGGCGTCGCCTTCGACGCCTGCCCTCCCGTGTTGGAATACACCTCGGTGTCGAGCACGAGGATGTTGACGTCGTGGCCGCTCGCCAGCACGTGATCGAGACCGCCGAATCCGATGTCGTAGGCCCAGCCGTCCCCGCCCACGATCCACACGCTCTTGCGCACCAGTGCGTCGAGTAGGGGAAGAGCAGCGCGTGCATCGTCGGAGTCGTACGCCTCGAGCCGCTCGCGGGCGGCGGCGACGCGTGCTCGCTGTTCGAACAATCCCGCTTCGGAGGCCTGATCGGACTCAAGGAGGCCATCGACCAGCTCATCGCCGAGAACGCCGCCGAGCCGAGCCAACGCCATTCGCGCCGCCAAGTACCGCTGGTCGGCTGCGAGGCGGAGGCCAAGCCCGAACTCCGCGTTGTCTTCGAAGAGCGAGTTCGACCACGCCGGGCCGCGGCCGTCGTCGTCGACCGCCCAGGGCGTCGTCGGCAGATTCCCCCCAAAGATCGACGAGCACCCGGTGGCGTTGGCCACGATCAACCTGTCGCCGAACATCTGGCTGATCAGTTTGAGGTACGGCGTCTCTCCGCAGCCCGAGCACGCTCCCGAGTACTCGAACAGGGGACGCAGCGCCTGCGACCCTTTGACGGTTGCGATGGCGACTTCGCGTCGATCGATCTCGGGAAGGTCGAGGAAGGATTCGAACCGTGCCCGTTCCAGCTCGAGGTGATCCTCTTTCGACTCCATATTGATCGACTTGTGTTTGACCATCTCCTTGCTCTTGGCGGGACAGATGTCGACACACACGCCGCAACCCGTACAGTCGTCCGGCGCAACCTGGACGACGAGACGGTGATCTGGGAAATCCCGTCCCCTCGTGTCACATGAGAGAACGTGATCCGGGGCGCCGGCCAAGTCGTCCTCGGTCAAATACTTGATTCGGATCGCCGCGTGAGGACACACCAGAGCGCAGCGGCCGCAATCAATGCAGATCTCGGGATCCCAGATCGGGATCTCGGGAGCGATGGACCGCTTCTCGTACTGCGCCGTGGCAGTGGGGAAAGTGCCGTCGGCCGGGAGTGCACTCACTGGTAACGAATCACCGCGGCCGGCAATGATCGGGCCGGTGACCTCGGTGACGAAGCGTGGAGCCCCATCCGGCACTGCCGGTCGCAGCGACCTCTTGCCGTCGGCCTTGTCCGGTACTTCGATCTCGGTCAAGCCGTCGATCGCGGCGTCGATCGCGGCGAAGTTGCGGCGCAGGACGACCTCGCCCCTCTTCCCATAGGTAGCCCGCACAGATGCCTTGATGGCGTCGACCGCCTCGTCGCCCGGCAAGAGATCGGTCAAAGCAAAGAAGCACGTCTGCAACACCGTGTTGACCCGCCCCCCGAGCCCCGCCTCGAGTGCCACCGAGTACGCATCGACTACGAACAGACGGAGGCGCTTGTCGATGATCTGTCGCTGCACCTCGACCGGGATATGTGTCCACACCTCTTCGGCGTCGTAGGGACTGTTCAGCAGCAGCGTCGCCCTCTCCGCAGCGCAGCCGAGCACGTCCATCTTCTCCAGGAGGCCGAACTGGTGGCACCCCACGAATGAGGCGTCGGCGACGAGGTATGTCGATGCGATCGGTTTGTCGGAGAAGCGAAGGTGCGACACGGTGGTCGATCCGGACTTCTTCGAGTCGTAAACGAAGTAGCCCTGGGCGAAGCGATCCGTGTGCTCGCCGACGATCTTCACGGTGTTCTTGTTGGCTCCCACGGTCCCGTCGCTCCCCAAGCCGAAGAACACGGCGCCGATCACGCCCTCCGGCTCGGCACGGAATGAGTCGTCGACCTTCAGGGAAAGCCCGGTCACGTCGTCTTCGATGCCCACTGTGAAGCGGCGTTTCGGCTCCTCGGCGCTCAACTCGTCGAACACAGCCTTTACGTCTGCCGGCGTGAACTCCTTGCTCGACAGCCCGTACCTGCCGCCGATCAGCCGTGGCAGGGGGCGAGCAGCCTCGACGAGAGCGGTCGCCACGTCCTGAAGGAGCGGCTCACCCGAAGCTCCGGGCTCCTTCGTCCGGTCGAGGACGGCGATCGAGGCAGCCGTTTCGGGTAGCGCCGCCGCGAACCGGTCCAGGTCGAACGGCCGGTAGAGACGCACGACGACAAGCCCCACCTTCTCGCCCGCACCGACGAGCGCATCGACAGTTTCCGTCGCCGCTCCGACTCCGGATCCCATCATCACGATCACCCGCTCCGCCTCGGGATGACCGACGTAGTCGAAGGGCTGATAATGGCGACCCGTGAGTTCGGCGAGCCGATCCATCGTCGCCGCGACGGTGTGGGGAAGATCGTCGTAGAAGAGGTTTGCGCCCTCGCGCGCTTGGAAGAACACATCCGGGTTCTGTGCGGTGCCGCGGACCACTGGCGCTTCCGGATCAAGCGCGCGAGCACGATGGGCTGCGACGGCTTCGGCGTCGATCAGCGCCAGAAGATCATCGTCGCTGAGCTGTTCGATCTTGGTGACCTCGTGAGAGGTCCGGAAGCCATCGAAGAAGTGGACGAAGGGGACGCGCGCCTTGAGGGTGGCGGCGTGGGCGACGGCGGCAAGGTCCTGGGCCTCCTGAACCGAGGCCGAGGCGAGCATGGCGAAACCCGTGGCTCGGGCCGCCATCACGTCGCTGTGATCGCCGAAGATCGACAAGGCGTGCGTGGCAACCGTGCGGGCCGCGACGTGGATGACTCCGGCGGTCAACTCGCCGGCGATCTTGAACATGTTGGGCATCATCAACAAGAGGCCCTGCGACGCGGTGAACGTCGAAGTGAGGGCGCCGCCCTGGATCGCACCGTGCACGGTCCCGGCCGCCCCGGCTTCGCTTTGCATCTCGATCACCGTCGGGACGACGCCCCACAGGTTGGGAATGCCCGCACTCGACCAGGCGTCGGCCAACTCTCCCATCGGCGATGCCGGAGTGATGGGATAGATGGCGATGACTTCACTGAGCCGATGGGCGACGTGCGCCGCGGCCTCGTTCCCGTCGACGGTGACGACCGAGTTCTGGGTGGGCATTCCCCCTCCAGTGATCGCGTCCGCTCAGTTTCGGCGGGCGCCAACCCGCCAGATAGGGGCAAGCGGCCCTAGAGCGACGGTCGTCGGTCGTCAGTCGTAGTTCACTCGCGCGACAACACGACGAGGCCGGCGACGATCAACACGATGCCGACGATGGTGGTGAGCCGCGCTAGTTCGTCGAGGATGGCCAGGCCGAGGACCGCCGCGGTGACCGGCTCCGCCAGCGTCAGCGTGGCCGTCACGGCGACCCGGGTCCGCTCCAATCCTCTCGAGAAGAAGACATACGACAAGGCCGTGGTCGGGATCAACCACAGCACCACAGCACCACCCGACGCGGATGCGATCCACGAGGGATCGCTGAGCACCAGCGTCGGCGACAGCAGGAGAGCCGCCCCGGCAAACACGACCGCCGCGGCGTACACGGGGTCGGTGCGCTCGAAGAGCTCCTTGGCCCCGACCAGGTAGATGGCCCAGGCGAGGCCGGCGCCCAGCGCCAGCAGCAGGCCCGTCGCGTCGACTCCGGCTGACTCGCCACCGCTGACGAGCACGATCGATCCGACGATCGAGGTCGCGGTGGCCGCATACCAACGACGATCGACTCGCTCGCGACGGGCCACCCACGCCAGGGCGCCGGCGAAGAGCGGACCACTGCCGATGGTCACGATCGTCCCGATGGCCACACCGGTCCTAGCCACGCCGCTGAAGAAGAGAGGCTGCGAAGCCGCCATGGCCGCGACCGCCATGATCAGGCTGGTCCGAGGCAGATCTCGCAGCGGTGTGATGGTTCCGGCAAACGCCGCGAACAGGAGGAGAATCGAGCCGCCGATCATGCGGACGAAGGCGACTACCTCGGGGGTGATGCCCTCGGGCCCGAGCGCCTGAGCGGTGCCGGTGGTGCCCCACAGGGTCGCCGCAGCAAGCACGAGAAGCGGACCGCGGCGCGACATCGAGCGATCGTACCGGCGTCGCCGGTGCACAAGGACACGGCACCGGTACGCTGCCGCGCCATGAGACGCATTGCCCTGCTACTTGCGCTCGTACTCGTCGCGGCCGCCTGCGGCGATGACGGCGCCGGCGGAACAACGACCACCACGGGTCCCGCCGCAACGACTCAGGCGCCGCCGGTGACCACCACGACCGTCCCGGCCGCAACCACGACGACGATCGCCGCCACGACCACGACGGCGCCTCCCCCAACCACGATGGCCCCAGCGACCGGGCCTTCCTTCGCGATCGCCACCGTGACGTTCGGAGCACCCATGGTGGTGATCTACAACGTGGGCGATGAGGCGGGCAGCCTCGCCGGGCACTGGCTTTGCCAGCGGCCTGGCTACGCGGAGCTTCCCGACTTCGAACTCGCTCCGGGCGAGGGCCTCGCCATCAGTCTCGGAGGTGGCACCTTCTTGCCGCCGCCCGGGGTGAACGCGGCCGAGGGTCAGCTCAACCTGGGCTCGATCGATCCGACGAGCGGTGAGATCGGTCTCTATTCGAGCAATGCCTTCGGATCGGCCGACGCCATCGTGTCCTACGTCGAGTGGGGGAACGCCGGGCACGGCCGCAGCGCCACCGCCGTTCAGGCCGGGATCTGGGAGGACGGTGCCTTCGTCGGCACCACCGCTGAGACTCTGAGCATCTTCGTAGCCGACTTCGGTGACCTGAGTCCTTCGGGCTGGTCCGCTGGCTAGAAGTGGCGGAAGATCGCGTGAGAGGCGCCCTTTTCGGGCGCCTCTCTTTCGTGGCTACTGTCGCGACATGCGCAAGATCGCACGAGCCGCCATCAAGTTCATGGTCTTCGCGGCAGCGGCGCGGCTCGTCGGCCGGGCCGTGTCGCACGCCTACGAGGGCGACTCAGCGCCCGACGACGACGATTTCCGGGTCCTCGCCTTCTGGGACGGAAGAACCGTCGACAGCAAAGCCTCAGCGTTGCGCACCGGCACCGCCGTCGCCCTATTGGGTGGTGTGGACATCGACCTGCGCTCGGCGAGCCTCGACCCGGGCGGGGCCTATGTGTCGCTGCGGGCCTACATGGGAGGAATCCGGTTGCTGGTCCCCGACACCTGGAAGGTCTACGTCGAGGAGGACCTTCGCGCCGGCGGGATCGACGTTGCCACACCCGGTACTGACGACGTCGATGACGACGCACCGCGCCTCACCGTGGAAGCCGCCGCGTGCTGCGGAGGAATCCAGATCACAACGCAGGAGTAAGTCCCACCGCCGCGGCGTAGAGCTCCAAAGGGTGCACGACAGGAGCCGCGCCATCGAGATGCGAGCGGAGCTGGATCTCACAGCCCGGATTCGCGGACACCACCAGCGAACACCCGGATGCTGCCACCGCGGCGGCCTTGGCGATGCCGAGACGGCCGGCGGCATCGGGCTGCAGAACCGAATAGACCCCTGCGGCGCCACAGCACATCCCCGACGGATCGAGATCGACCGGCACGTAGCCGGCGGCGCGAACCACGGCGCGGGACTCGCCGGTCAACCGAAGGGCGTGGCGGTGGTGACACGGGTCGTGCACCGCCACCCTGGAGCCGTTTGCCTCCACCGCGGGGAGACGGCCGTCGCCAATCGCCGCCGCGACGAGTACCAGGGCATCGACCGACTTGGCAGCGAGGGCTTCCTGGCCCCAATGACCGTACCCGGCAAGGTGCGCGCTGCATCCGGCGGCGTTGGACACCACCGTGTCGACAGATGAGAAGGCCGTCGCGTTGACGGCGGCGAGCCGCGCCGCATCGGCGGCGGCGCCTTCGTGTGCGGCCAGGGCCCCACAACACGTCTGATCCCTGGGAACGACCACCCGGTATCCGGCCGCCTCCAGCAAGGCGAGGGTCGCCCGATGGACCCCACCGAACCAGGGGTCCATGACGCAGCCGGCGACGAAGCCCACGACGGTCCCATCCCCAGCCGACTCGTAGTCGACGATGGAATCGCGGCGCCACGAGAGGCGGCGCAGTCCGCGCAGGCCGGACCGCAGGCCTCGTGGCAGGAGGCGTCCCCCAAAGCGCTGCAGCACAGCGGCACCCGCGGACGCCGCGCCGACCAGCCGGCGGTGCCCGATCCAGCGCCCCAAGAGAACGCGACGCAGTCGCCGCCCCCGCCGCCTCACATGTGCTACCTCGGCCCTCGCTCCTTCCATGGCCCGGCCGAAGGGGACGAGTGAGGGACAGGCCGCTTCACAGGCGCGGCACTGCAAGCAGAACGACATCACCTCGTCGAACGCGGCATCGAGCGGCAGTGTGCCGGAGGCGACGGCCGCCATGGCATTGAGACGTCCCCGTGGCGACGCAGCTTCGTCTCCGGTGAGGCGGAACGTGGGGCAATGCGGCAGGCACAGGCCGCACTCGACGCAGGCCCCCAGTTCCTCGGCCGTGGGCGCCCACTCCGTAGACCAAGACATCAGACGCCCCCCGGAAGGCGGCCGGGCACGAGGATGCCCGCGGGATCGAATGCGGCCTTGATTCGGCGTTGCAGAGCAACAGTGGACGGCGGAGCACCCCAGGGATCGGCTTCCGCGTACATCTCCTCGGGCGCCTCGGTGATCACCGCAGTTCCCCCGCTGGACTCCGCCCAGTCGCGCAGCTCGCCGAGTGCAGAGCCTTCGATCGCAGCAGTCACCTCGCCAACACCGTGGGCGGCGACGAATTCCGTCTCACCCAGCCGCCCCACGGCAGCAGAGGTGAGGGAGGGCGGCACCCGTATCGAGACCACCACCCCGCCACCAGGACGCGCCGGCCAGCGCAGACCGGGCTCTGCGGTGCCTCTCAGCGCTTCGGCTTGACTCTCTACTTCGGCTCCTGTCCCCGCCAGAAAGACCAGCGTGGCGTCGGGTGTCTCCAACACCGCCAGCGGTCGATAGGCCGTCGCCAACGCCCGGTCCGGATCACCGACGCTGACCGTGGCGGCAGCCTCGGCATCGGGCCAGAGCTTGAAGCACACCCGGGTTATCAGCCCCAGGGAGCCGAGCGATCCGGTGAGCAGCTTCGGCATGTCGTAGCCGGTGACGTTCTTGACGACCGGTGCTCCGCCGCTCACGACACGCCCGTCACCGGTGACGAAGACGACCTGGAGGACTCGATCCCTAGTGGGGCCGTAGCGGAGCCGCCGCCATGCAGACGCGCCGGCGGCGACGACACCGCCGACGGTCGACTCGTCTGCAGCCTCGGGTAGAACAGCCGATTGCGAGCGTTCTGAGATGTGCTCGTCCAGAGAGCCGAGCGACGTGCCGGCGCCGACGACCACGGTCAGGTCGTCCGGATTCCACGCCGTCACACCACCGAGCCCACGCGTTGAGATCACCACATCGGGATCGACGCGGCCGCCGAGCCCCTGGTGGGAGCCGGCTCCCCACGGCAGCACCACGAGCCCATGCTCCGCGCAGAAGTCGAGCAGCCGGGCGGCCTCCTCATCGGTCTCGGGGGCAACGGTGAGATCTGCCTCAGGAGCACCTTCGAGGTCGACCGCAGAGCTACCGAACATACGACCCAGCGTGCCGCGCAGACCCGTCACACCCAGACCCCGTCCGGGATCGGACGGCCGAAGTCGAAACACCGCGCCCCGCTGGGAAGGATCTTCGACGGGTTGAGCAGGCCGTTTCGATCGAATACTTCTCGCAGCCGGGCCTGGGCGTCGAGGTCCACGGCGGAAAACGCCAGGTGCATCAGGTCGCGTTTCTCCAGGCCGATGCCGTGCTCTCCGGAGAGAGTCCCTCCGGCGGCGATCGAGACCTCCACGATCTCTGCAGCCGCAGCCTTGACTTGCGCGGCGACCGCTTCGTCGTTGGCGTCGAAGGCGAACTTGGGATGCAGATTGCCGTCGCCGGCGTGGATCGTGTTCAAGACGAGGAGATCGCGCCGCTCCGCGATGTCGTAGATCTTCTCCAACACCTCGACGAGCTTGGTGCGCGGGATGACGGTGTCGTGCAAGTAGTAGTCGGGAGCGATTTGGGCGATGGCGCCGAACGCCGACTTGCGCGCTTTCCACAGGAGCTCGCGTTCCGCTTCGTCGGCGGCGAGCCGCAGGTTCTCCGCTCGGTTGGCGAGGGCAATGCGCTCGATTATCTCCGCCTCAGCATCAACACCGTCCGCGTGACCTGCCACCTCGGCCAGCAGGACCGCGGCGGAATCCACCGGTAACCCCGCGTGAACGAAGTTCTCCAGGGCCCTGATGAGAGGGCGGTCCATCATCTCCAGCGCCGCCGGAACGACGCCGGCGGCTATGACCTCAGACACGGTCGCCGCCGCACCGGCCACTTCGGGAAACCCCATCAACAGAGTCCGCACTGCGGGTGGGTTGGGCAGCAGCCGCACCAGCGCCTTGGTGACGATCCCCAGCGTCCCCTCCGAGCCGACGAGGATGCCCCGCACATCGAGACCAGGGGGATCGGGCGCCGCGCTGCCCGCCATCAGAACCTCGCCTGCGGCGGTGACGAACTCGACGGCGAGCACGTGACCCACGGTCGATCCCTCGGCCAGACAGTGCGGACCACCACTGTTGTTGGCGATGTTTCCCCCGATTGTGCACGCTGCCTGTGAGGAGGGATCGGGGGCGAAATGGAGCCCTAGCGGTGCCGTCTCCATCGAAAGGTCGAGGTTGATGACACCCGGACCGACCCATGCGGTCCGATTGGCGGCATCGATGTCGATCGTGTCCATGCGGGTGGTGACCAGGAGGACGGCAGGCTCTTCGGGAACGGCCCCGCCTGCCAACCCGGTGCCGGCCCCGCGCGCCACTACCGGCACGCCCCGGGACGCGGCGGCGCGCACCACCGCCGCCACCTGCCGCGAAGTCTTGGGAAAAACGACGACGGAGACGTCACCCCGGACCACACCAGCGTCCTTGCCGAAGAGGTGGAGATCGAGGGGGCCGGTCCGGACCGCCGCGGCGCCGACGATGGCGGTCAGATCGGCGACCAACTCGGAGGGCGGGCCTGCCATATGCCGAGCCTACCGGGCCTCCTCAGCGCGGCCTCGGGCTACCCGAGGCGTCGCGCCAGCCTTCGCATGGGGCTCCAGGTGAGCGCTATCACCGCCATCAACACGGCTCCTGTGAAATAGGCGGAACGCTCCCCGAAGGCGTCCGCGGTGGCCGTACCGCCGGCGGGGCCGGCGAACTGCCCCACCCGGTTCGCCGACACCCAAGTGCCGACAAGGATGCCGCGATATCGCGCCGGCCCGGCACTGGCCGTGTAGTCCTGCAGCAGCGGGAATATCGATCCGGTCGCCGAGCCCAACACGATCAGCCCGATCGGCAACACCAGCAACGACGGCGCCGAGCCGATGATGGTGAATCCGACCACCATGAACACGAAGCTCGTCGTGAGGACTTGGTGTGGGGCGAATCGGGCTCCGACCCGCCCGCTCAGGGCGGACGCCGTGCTGCTGGATCCGGAGAGGATCGCCTGGATGAGGCCCCGCTGTGAGACGCCGAGTCCAAACTCCCGCTCCAGGAAGAGCGGCAGGACGGTGAGTCCGAGTCCGAGGAAGATCCCCAGAGTCAACAGCGACATCGGAAGCACTCCCAGGAAGTCGCTGCGGCGCCCCCTCTCTTTCAGCAACGCCATCGCTTCGCGCAAGTGGCGCAAGGGTGGCGACGGCCGACCCTCCGCAGGTGGGTCGGGAAGCCGCCGCACCATGAAGAACACGGGGAATGCCAGCGCGAACACGAGGAAGGGCCGAAACGCCCCTCCCTCGGCGAGGAACCCGCCCAGCACAGGGGCCAGGGTCGTCGTTGCCGTCAGCGTCGCGATGTTGATGCCCATGGCGCGGCGACGCTCCAGGCCGGTGAAGATGTCGCCGATCAGCACCACACCCAAGCTGAGCAACCCGCTCGTCCCCAACCCCTGCAGGACGCGAGTGCCGACCAGCAACCAGTAGGACCTCGCAAAGAACGAGGCGAGACCGGCGACGCCGAAGATCAATAGCGAGACCCGGATGACTCTCCGCCGCCCGACGCGATCGGCGAGGTACCCGATGTAGGCGGCGAGGAAGATGCCGGGCACGGCGACGGCCCCTTGCACGAGGCCGATCGCGCCTCGTGACACGCCGAGTTCCACGGCGAGATCGGGTAGCGCCGGCGTGATGATGGCGAAGGCCAAGACGCCCATACCGGTGACTGTGACGATCAGCGGGAGCAGCCGACGCGGGTCACTTGAGGCACGGGACATGCGGATGGGGACCATACCCGTGCCCTACACCACCCCGGACTACCGTTTGGCGCCCATGGAGAGATTGGAGATTCGCCTGCTAGGGGGCTTCGAACTCGGGCGCGATGGGCGAATTCTCGACCAGCTGCCGCTCCGTGCGGCTCGTTCGCTCCTGGCGTACCTAGTACTCAACCGGGAGCGAGCCCACACCCGCGATCTGCTGGCCGGCACTTTTTGGCCGGACTTCGACGAATCGCGGGCGCGGCGCCGCCTCAGCCAGGCGCTGTGGCAGACCCAAACCACTCTTGGCGACGACGCCGGGCAGCGCTACCTGATCGGAACCCCGGACACCCTCCGCTTCAACCCCGACGCCGATTTCTGGCTGGACGTGGACGACTTCGCGGCGGCCCTCGACGAGGCTGCCGCCGCATCCGATCGAGGGGCCGAAGTGGAGGCGCTGGGAAGAGCGGTGGAGTTGTACCGCGGCGATCTCCTCGCCGGGTTCTATGACGATTGGCTGTTTCCCGATCAGGACCGGCTCCGCAGCCGCTTCCTTACCGCTCTGGAAAGGCTTGCTGACCTGGCGACAGCGCGCAGCGACTACGAAGCAGCGCTCGGCTACGCGCGGCGCCTCGCCCAGGAGAACGAATTCGACGAGGAGGCCCACCGCCGCGTCATGCGCCTGGCCGTTCTACTCGGCCGGCACAACGAGGCTCTTCGGCAGTTCGAGGAGTGTCGCCGGATCCTTGCTGAGGAGCTGGGCACCGAACCGTCCGCTGAGACGATCGAGCTCTATGAAGCGACGCTCGCCGATCGCGATGCGGGGGGTCGGGTACTGCCCCCTCACGAGGAGTCACCGCTCTTCGGCGACGCCGCGGCCGCTCCGTTCGTGGGGAGGGAGACTGAGCGGGCTCGCTTTGCGCAGCGGCTCGACGAGGTTCTCGAAGGCAAGGGCGGAATCGTTCTCGTCGAGGGTGAGTCGGGAGTCGGCAAGACCAGGCTGCTGAGCGAAGTCGTCGAGGACGCCCAATGGCGGGGCATGGACGTGATGTGGGGCCGCTCTGCGCCGAGTGGTGGACGCCCCTTTGGCCCGATCGGCGATGCCCTTCGGACCGGGCTGACCGACCTGCGCATCCGCCAGCTACGAGGACGTCTAGATGCCACTCGCGTCGCCGCGTTAGCGCCCCTCATCCCTCAGCTGGCCCCGGAGCCGACGCCCGAGGTTGCCATGGGGCGTGCCGATGAGCAGGCCCGAATGCACGAAGCAATCGGAGCTGCCTTCGAGGCTCTGGCTGCCACGACACCGACGCTCGTCGTGCTCGAGGACGTTCACTGGACGGACGACGACACCATTCAGGCTTTGGCCCAGTTGGCGCACCGCATCCAAAACGAGCGAATCCTCTTTGCGGTCACCTACCGGCACGGTGAGGCGCGAGAACGGCCTGAGGTGTGGGACCTGCTGCGCACCCTGGACCGTCTGGCCCACTGTGAACGGATTTCACTGACGGCGTTGTCCCCGGCGCAGACCGAGGAGCTGATCCGCAGGAGTCTC
>JABAOE010000086.1_pt4 | contig 40786 bp, 42 predicted proteins | sample 7062141 | NCBI WGS metagenome assembly JABAOE01 (sample SAMN14538627, study PRJNA623070) | marine sediment metagenome | biome: marine biome [ENVO:00000428]; feature: marine pelagic biome [ENVO:01000023]; material: deep marine sediment [ENVO:00002113] | place: India: Gulf of Khambhat ...
GGTAAAAGGCACGCGCGCATGCGCTTCGCGCCGCGACGCGGGCGGTCAGGAGAAAGGCGTGCAGGCGCGTATCACGGATTCGCCACCGTTACGCGCAAACCGTCCATGGCATTCGGCAGCTGCGTCACCACGATGCGATCCCCGGACTGCAGCTCGGGGCTGCGCACCAGCACCTGAGCGGCACTTTCGGCATCCCGTCGCTCGCCGACGCGCTGGACCTCGAGCGAGCGCATGCGTTCGCCTTCGAGCCGGTAGATGCGATTGGTTCCGTACACCGCCTCATAGGGCAGCGCCACGCTTTCGTGCACATCGGGAAGATCCACCACGAGCTCGACCGTGCGTCCGAGGGACAGATCCCGTCCGCCCTCGACCACGCGGAAATAGGCGTCAGCGCCGCCACCGCCTCTTTCCACCTCGGCGGTGAAGCGATCGAGCGTCGCGCGCACAACTCGGCCGTCGACCTCAGCCCTGGCCTCGAGCGGCTCGCCCCCCACCAGGGCGTCGCGAACGTTCGCCACGTGGCGGCTGGGAATCTGGGCGCGGACCTCGATCTCGGAGGTGTTGTAGACCGTCACGAGCTCGTCGCCGACGTGCACGCGATCACCGGGGGACACCGACACCCGTGAAACCCTGCCGGCATGGGGCGCCAGGACGCGCGTGCGATTGAGATCGAGCTGCGCGCGCAGCAGGAGGCTCTTTGCCCGCTCCAGCCGCGCCTCGAGCTGGGCACGACGGCTCGCGTGCTCGTTGATGGAGAATCTGCGCTGATCGACGGCAAGCGCCTGGCGCTCCTCGGCCTGGCGCATCTGGTCGATCTGGGATTCGGATCCGACCTTGCTCTTGGCGAGCTTCTCGGCGCGTTTGACTTCCCGCCGGCTGAGCTCGAGCAGCATTTCCTCGCGCTGCAGGGCGCTGACGTCGTTCCTGTGCCGCTGACGTTCGTTTTCGATCTGCGCCTGGATATCCGCGACCTCGGCGGCCCGCTGCGCGTGCAGCAACTTCGCCTCGCGGTCGTCGAGGACCACCATGACCTCGCCGGCCTCGACGTACTGACCCTCGAGCACGTCCACCGATTGCACGTCTGCGGTGACCGCGGCCGATATGTTGGCGACCCGCGGCGAGCGCACCCGCCCGTACAGGCTCAGCTGGGGCGCCACGGTGTGCGGTTCGACCGTCACCACGTCGACGATCCAAGCCCGCTCCCGCGCCTCGACCGCCTCGCGATGGGGCTTGCTGTTGACGAGCGCCACCAGGCCGCCGGCACCGACCAGAAGAATGAGAAGTGGCAGGATCCGCCGCATTGCTGCTGCTTCCTCGTCGCGTTTTATCCTGGAAAGGCTGCCCCTTCGCTCGCCGCGCCGCGCGCCCGGGCGCACCGTTATGAGTAATATGGGGGCGCCGAGGCCGGTTCGAAAGGGTCATGGTAGCACCTGAATCCGCCTGCGTCCCGGCTCGGAAGTCACTGAAATGTAACCGTCTGTGGCCGCTCCCCGCGCGGGCCGGGGCGCGAATAAGCGGATTCTATGGCTGTTAAAGAGGAACCTGGTTGGATTCCGCCCGCCGCCCGGATATGGTCGGGCGCTGACGGGCCGAGCAAGGCTCCCGGGGCGCGTCCCGGCGGTGCCCCGCCGGGGAGACCCTCGCCGGCCCGACCAGGAGAGGAAGTTCCATGTCGACACTCGTCAGCCCCCACGGCTCGGCCACGCTGCGGCCGTTACTCCTGAGCAGCACCACCGAGCGCGACGCCGAGAGCGCCCGCGCCGAAACGCTGCCCGCCGTCCAGATGAGCTCGCGCGAGGCGGGCGATGTCGTGATGATGGGCATCGGAGGATTCACGCCGCTCGGCGGCTTCATGGGCTACGACGACTGGCGCGGCGTTTGCGACGACATGCGCATGAGCAACGGCGTCTTCTGGCCCATTCCCATCACCCTGTCGGTGGACAGCGAGACCGCTAAATCCATCCACGAGGGCAGCGACGTCGCGCTCATGGATCCGGAGACCGGCAAGCCGCTGGCCACCATGACCGTGGCGGAGAAGTACGGCATCGACAAGGAGCACGAGTGCCGCACGGTGTTCAAGACCACCGATCTCGATCACCCCGGCGTGCGCATGGTCATGGAGCAGGGCGACGTGAACCTTGCGGGCGAGCTACGCGTCATCTCCACCAGCTACTTCGGCACGGAGTTCGGGCGACTGTTTTTATCGCCTGCCGAGACGCGGGCCATGTTCGAGGAGAGGGGCTGGAGCAAGGTGGCGGCCTTTCAGACGCGCAATCCCATGCACCGCTCCCACGAGTATCTGGCCAAGATCGGTATCGAGGTCGGTGACGGCGTGCTGATTCACTCGCTGCTCGGGCGGCTGAAACCCGGCGACATACCCGCGGGCGTGCGGGCACGCGCCATCGATGCCCTGATAGAGAACTACTTCGTCGAGAACACCGTCATACACGCCGGCTATCCGCTCGACATGCGCTACGCCGGACCGAGGGAGGCGCTCCTGCACGCGCTGTTCCGGCAGAACTACGGGTGCTCGGAGCAGCTCATCGGACGCGACCATGCCGGCGTCGGGGATTATTACGGTCCCTTCGACGCGCATCACATATTCGACGAGATCCCCGAGGATGCGCTCGAGATCCGGCCGCTCAAGATCGACTGGACGTTCTGGTGCTACCGCTGCGACGGCATGGCATCCATGCGCACCTGCAAGTGCGGCGCCGAGCACCGCCTGTTGCTCTCGGGCACGAAGCTGCGCAAGATGCTATCCGAGGGTGAGGAAGTCCCCGACAAGTTCAGCCGCCCGGAGGTTCTCGCCATTCTTCGCGAGTACTACGAGGGTCTCAGCGAGGAGGACAACGTCAAGGTCGACCTCAAGGGTCACTCGGCGGCCTGAGTGAAGAGCTCGCGGCAAAGTGGGATTCAGAAGACTCTTAGCCCAAATTCGCAATATGTAGGTACGAGGGTTCTTCCGGCCTCATGATTGTTCGTCGTCAAGAGAAATGATGGACAACGTAAGTTCCGAATATTGTTACGCATCCTCTGAACCAACATGGTCAAACCATTATCTCTGGCCGCCGGTTCGCGAAATTCTTCTCTCGCATCTGAAACCTGATGCCACAATAATGGACCTCGGGTGCGGTAGCGGCGCGACTGCCGCGATGCTCGTTGAGCAAGGCTATTCGGTCACGGGAGTCGATCCCTCGGCAACTGGAATTTGCATCGCAGAAAAGGCCTATCCAGAAATCCGGTTTGCCGAGCGATCCGCCTACGATGATCTCGCGAGTGAGTTTGGCGAATTCGACGCGGTCGTCAGTCTCGAGGTTGTCGAGCATTGTTATTGGCCTCGAAAGTTCGCAAACAATGTATTTGCGCTATTGCGACCGGGCGGGCTCGCAGTGATTTCCACTCCGTTTCATGGATACTGGAAGAATCTAGCACTGGCGTTGACGGGAAAATTCGATGCCCACTGGTCCCCACTCTGGGATGGGGGCCATATCAAATTCTGGTCTGAAAGAACCCTCCGGGTGCTTCTAGAAGAAGCCGGTTTTCAAGAAATAAAATTTCGTCGAATCGGGCGCATTTCTGCGCTTGCAAAGTCGATGATTGCGATTTCGCGCAAGGCTGAATGACATTCGACGGGTGGCAGTTCCCTACGGTGTGTCGCCGGCCGTTATCCGCTCCTGAGCTTCGGCTGCAGCGAGCAAGCGCGCTCCTTGAGGAGATTGATTCGGGCATCAGATCATGACTCAGAACCTCGAAACAGACGTTCTCGTCATCGGCGCGGGTAACGCCGCGTTTGCGGCGGCCCACGCGGCGCGGGAGGAGGGCGCGCAAGTGCTCATGCTCGAGTGCGCGCCACCGGACGAGGCAGGCGGCAACACGCGCTTTACCGCCGGCGCCATGCGCTTCGCCTACACGGGGGTGGAGGATCTGGTGGCGCTGATGCCGGATCTGACCGAGGACGAGATTGCGCGCACCGACTTCGGCAGCTACTCCGAGGAGAGCTTCTTCGACGACATGGGGCGCGTGACCGAGTACCGCTGCGACCCGGATCTGGTCGAGCAGCTGGTGCGCCGCAGCCGCGACACGATGATGTGGATGCGTTCCCACGGCATTCGCTTCGCGCCGCTATGGGGCCGGCAGGCCTTCGAGGTGGACGGGCGCTTCAAGTTCTGGGGCGGGCTCGCGGTCGAGGTCTGGGGCGGTGGTCCCGGACTGGTGGAAGGCTGGACCGCGGCCGCCGGGCGTGCCGGCATTCGCGTTATCTACGAAGCCCGCGCCCAGGGTCTGCTGCGCGACGACAGCGGCGTCACGGGAGCGGTTGCCCGAATCGACGGCGAGACGGTTCGCATCGCCGCCAAAGCGGTCGTGCTCGCCTGTGGCGGTTTCCAGGCCAATGCCGAGTGGCGCGCGCGTTACCTCGGTCCCGGATGGGATCTGGCCAAGGTGCGCGGCACGCGCTTCAACACCGGTGAAGGCATCCGCATGGCGCTCGAGGCCGGCGCTTCGCCGAGCGGCAACTGGTCCGGCTGCCACGCCGTCGGCTGGGAGCGCAACGCGCCGGAGTTCGGCGATCTCGCCGTCGGCGACGCGTTCCAGAAGCACAGCTATCCCTTTGGCATCATGGTGAACGCCAACGGCGAGCGTTTCGTCGACGAGGGGGCGGATTTCCGCAACTACACCTACGCCAAGTACGGGCGCGTGATACTGGCCCAGCCGGGCCAGTTCGCCTGGCAAATCTTCGATGCGAAGGTGCTGCACCTGCTGCGCGACGAATACCGTATCCGCGAGGTCACCAAGGTGTCGGCGAGCACGCTCGAAGAGCTGGTTGAAAAGCTCGACGGCGTCGACCCCGAGCGGGCGCTCGCTCACATCCGTAAGTTCAACGACGCCGTCATGGAGGACGTGCCCTTCAATCCCAACGTCAAGGACGGCCGCGGCACGGTGGGTTTGAGCGTGCCCAAGTCGAACTGGGCCAACCGCCTCGACCAGCCCCCCTTCGAGGCCTATGCCATCACCTGTGGCATCACCTTTACCTTCGGTGGTGTGCGCATCGACACCGAAGCGGCCGTCCAGGATCGCGACGGCAAGCCGATCCCGGGTCTGTTCAGCGCCGGCGAGATGGTCGGCGGACTGTTCTACTTCAACTATCCGGGTGGCACCGGCCTGATGGCCGGTGCGGTCTTCGGCCGCATCGCCGGAATTTCGGCCGGGCGCTTCGCGCAAAGCGGCTGAAGCCGGCCTGTAACGGCCCCGCGCGCGTCTCCCAGCGGAGGCGGCAGGGCGGGCCATTCATTCGTCCTTTGCGACAATGAGACTCCGGACACAGTGTCCCCTGCTGCGGGTCGCTAGCTTTGTGCGACAGCCCCGTCGATCCACAGGCAAGGAACAGGAGGCACCGTCATGGGTGTGAATAGGCTTCTCGTTCGTTCAGTGCTTTTGGCCGGATTCGCTACCGGCTGCCTTGCCGCCGATGACGGCCTGATCCGATACGAAGGTCGGGACTACGGCCTCGAGCATGCCTCCCCGCGTTTGAGAACGCTGCTCTACGATCTGGATCTCGACTACTTCCGGCAACGTCGCGTGCTCGCCGATGAGCTTCTCTACGAAATCTATCTGAAAAGCGAGGCCGCACGGCGCGGCACGACCACCGGCGCGCTCGCCGAGGAGCTGCTGCGCATCGAGGCGCCCACCGAGCGCGACATACGCAGCTTCTTTCAGGAAAACCGATCGCGCATCGGGCAGCCCTATGGCGAGATGCGCGAGCCTATCGAGCAGCATCTGCGGGACCAGCGTCTGCGCGCCGAGAAGGCCAGCCTGCTCGCGCGGGTGAAATCCGAGAGCGAGTTCCTGTCGCTGCTGTCCCCGCCCGAGCCCCCGCCGCTCGACATCGACACCCGGGGTTTTCCGCGCAAAGGCGCCAGCGCACCACGCTTCACCATCGTCGAGTTCGGCGACTATCAGTGCCCCCACTGCGGCAAGGCGTCCCGCGTGCTGCACCGCATCGTGGAACGCTATCCCGAGGACGTCCAGCTGATCTACATGGACTTCCCCATCAACCGTTCCGGCATCTCCAGGCTGGTCGCGGAGGGCGCCGTCTGCGCCCACCGCCAGGATCGCTTCTGGGCCTACCACGACCTCGCTTACGCGCGTCAGTCGGCGCTCGATCACGAGTCGCCCATGGAGCTTGCCAGGGCGCTCGAGCTCGATGTCGCGGCGTTCGCCGAGTGCCTGGCGAGTCGCGGCACCAAGGCGCAGGTGGCGCGCGCCGAGCGCGAGGCCCGCCGTCTGGGATTGCGGGCAACGCCGAGCATCTTCGTCAACGGCCGGCCGCTGCGCAGCCGCCACCTGGAGCGGGATCTGCACCGCCTGATCGACGGCGCCGGGGCCCCGGAGCAGGGCTGAACGACGCCGATACAATCGGAACAATTCCCCCGGCACACGGGATAAGTCGGAGACAGTCGCAGCGTATCGTGCCCAATCGAGGGCTCAGGCACACGATAGCTGCGTTGAAAAGCGCTTCTCCCAACAGCATCCGCCGACCGGTCGTTGCGTGCTCACCACGGGCGCGAGAGACGCTGCTCGCTCGCCTGCCGACGGGCCCACGGCCGTCTGATTCGCAACCGAGGAGAGCACCATGAGCAAGTACAGAGGCGCGCTTTTCCAGCTGAACGGGGATCTGTTTCTCACCGATGGCGGCTGATCGCTTCGGTTCGGCGTTGCTCCCAGAGCGCCTTTCTGCGGTCAATCCGCTCTTCTCTCGCGCCATCCTTTAAGGGAATGGTGATTTCCCCGAACAGGACCTGCTTGAGAAATCGCATGCTGAAGCGCAACAGCGCATCCTCGTCCTTTGCGAGTCGCTGTCGTTCCTCGGCCGAGAGATCGAACATGTTTCGAAATCCTTCGCTCGCAATGAACTCCCGGAAGCTGTCCATGTCGTAGCTGCACATATCGAAAAGCTGCAGGCTGCGCACGCTCGGCTTGCCGACAGTCGGACCGCTCGAGCGTTTTTTCAGCACGATGTCGCGCCACTCGCGGTTCATGTCGTCGTAAGGCTCGATTCCCTGGGATTTGCGGTACTCGGCGACGCTCTGGGCTCGAGCCTCATCGTGCCCGAGACAGTGAGACTCTCTCACGACGAAGTAGATGTCCTGCACCTCGGCACTGTCCTTTTTGCGCACCGCCATGCTGCCGAGGGCGTAGTAGCGGCAAGCGACCGGCCGATCCTCGTACACCGTGCAGCCCTCCTCGCCGAGAAAGGCGCACTCGCTGGTGCCGGGCTTGGTCAGCATCTTCACGCCCGGCATGCCGTCGGCATCCATCTCGAAGGGAACGGTGTAGCGTGCCACGAACTCTTTTGAGCTCATTGCGAGGCGACGCTTGAGCCGCAGAATGTCATAGGGCGTCAGCGAGATGTCGATGTTCCTGCAGCACGCGTTGAAGCAGGCGATGCCCTCGTGGCAGCGGAATCGGAAGCGACTCTCGAGCTTGAGCTCCCGGGGTTCGACCGGACTCGGGTGGGGAGAGTTGTCCCGGATCTCTTTCGGATCCATCTCGTAATCGCCGCGGGAGAGAATAGTTCTGCTCGCGCGCACAGTTGTTTTCGGATTTCAGTCTTTAATCAGCTGTTTCCAAGGTACCGTTTTCAGACTCCATTGACCAGTCTCACGGTCGTAGGTCGAGTTGACGAAGCACTTCCAGTTCTCGTCGTCGAGATCCAGGTGGTCGGTGCGGTAGTAGTACCCCGGATAACGGGTCTCTTCGCGGAACTGAATGTGTTTCATATGGGCAAATGCCGCGAGCAAACGATGATAGTTCTCCCAGGCACGCAGAAGCTCGTGCAGATCCTTGGCACGCAATTTGAGCGAGTCCTCGCGCAGCATGTTGAGCTTCCTTTCAGCGATTTCGAGACTTTTCGCATTGGTCTGATACATGGTCGAGACGCCCGCCACGTACTCGTCCATGACTTTCTGCAGCCTGAACTGAAACATCTTCGGCGTAATGTAGTGCGGGTTGACGTCGATTGTGGTGGTGTAGTTCTTGTGCTCGAGGAAGCAGCGCACCGGCCTGTAGATCTCGTCGACGAGCTCGTCGGTGCTTCGCTCCGTCTCCGGTCTCCAGTCCTTGTTGTCGATGGCGAACTTGACCATGGCCTTGGCGGCAATGCGGCCCTCGGTGAAAGAGCCACTCGAGAACTTGTGCCCGGAGGCGCCCACGCCGTCGCCGGCGGTGAAGAGCCCCTTCACCGTGGTCATGCGGTTGTAGCCCCAGTGGTAGTGATCCGGCGTCCCGGGTATGTCCTGCGGGCCGGAGCACCAGATTCCGGCGCATCCCGCATGCGAGCCGAGCAGGTAGGGCTCGGTGGGCATGAGCTCCGACATCGCCTTGTCCGGCTCGATGTTCTCTCCCGCCCAGACGCCGCACTGAGCGATGGTCATATCGAGAAAATCCTCCCAGGCCTCCGCCTCCAGGTGCTTGATCTCCTCGGGCGTCATGTTCGCGGCGAGATTCGCCATCGCTGTGGGCGTGTCGATGAATATCGGGCCACGCCCCTGCTTCAGCTCGTTCATCATGAGGTGGTTACGCAGACAGGTGCCCATGGCATGGCCTTTGACGTAGGTGCCATAGTTGTGCTCGTCGAGCAGGGCCCTGTTTTTCTCCTGATAGTCCTCACCCATGGCGTTCTGGGCCTTGGCCTTGAAGAGCAGGAACCAGGCGCCGACCGGTCCGTAGCCATCCTTGAAACGCGCCGGCACGAAGCGATTTTCCATCATCGTGAGCTCGGCACCGCACTCGGCCGCCATCGCGTAGGTTGAACCCGCATTCCAGACCGGGTACCAGGCGCGTCCGGTGCCCTCGCCGACCGAGCGCGGCCGGAACACGTTGACTGCGCCGCCGGCGGCCAGAAGGCAGACCTTGAACCTGTAGAGGTAGAGCTTGTGATCGCGAACGCTGAATCCGGCCGCTCCGGCGACGCGGCCCGGGTCGTTCTTGTCGGCGACGAGCCGAACGATGAAGACGTGCTCCTGAATCCTGTCGAGCCCGAGTGCCGTCCTGGCGGCCTCGGCGACAATCCATTTATAGGACTCGCCGTTGATCATGACCTGCCAGCGTCCCGAGCGAACCGGCTTGCCGCCGTCGGCCAGCAGCTTGCCCTCGTCGCCGGATTGCTTCCAGATGGGCAGGCCCCACTTCTCGAAGTTGTGCACCGAATCGTCCACGTGGCGGCCCACGTCGTAAACCAGGTCCTCGCGGGTAATGCCCATGAGATCCTGGCGAACATAGCGCACGTAATCGGACGGGTCGTTGTCGCCCATGTAGGTATTGATCGCGGAAAGCCCCTGGGCAACCGCGCCCGAGCGCTGTATTGCCGCCTTGTCGACGAGCTTTATCTTCAGCTCGACGCCGTCCTTCCCGGCCGCTTCCGCCCATTTCATGATCTCGAAAGAGGCACCACAGGCGGCCATGCCGCCGCCGATGATCAGAATATCGACCTCTTCCTCGATGATTTCCGGATTGCCGAATCCGGGCGCATCAGTCATCTGTCCCTCCCGTAGGCGCGCTTCGAATCCGGCCGTGCATGGGCGCCAATAGCGGTGGTTATCCTTTCGTATTCAACTCAGCTTTCGATGAACTGGCTCGAGTCGCAGCTGTGAGTGCCCTTGGTGAAGAGCGTGCCGTGATCGCTGAGCTCATCGAGCGCGGCGTCTCCGTGTCCGGCGTAGGGCGCCGCCGAGCCTTCAGGCGTCGTGCGGACCGGGAACTCGAAACGCTTCACGGTGCCGTTGCGGAACTTGATCGTCCACGTGATGGAGTTGCTGCTGCGCACGGGCTGCACGGATGCGCCGAGCGGCACCACATCGGCGTAGTGGCGGACCTCGATGGCGTTACGCGGGCAGATCTTCACGCACGCGTAGCACTCCCAGCACTGCTCGGGTTCCTGGTTGTAGGCTTTCATTGCGTGGCTGGTGGCCGAGCCATCGATGTCGAGCTTCATGAGATCGTGGGGGCAGGTGTACATGCACGCGGCCCTTTCCTTTCCCCGACAGCCATCGCATTTATCCGTTCGCACGAAGGTCGGCATCGGTAAAGAAACTCCTCGAAGTTGATGCTCGCAGCGCCGATACTCGCGCGCCCGGAGCGATGGCCATTTCTCCGCGAATCACGCAAAGCCGGCAGACGTGCAATATAGCGCCGCGGCGCCCTGCGCCGCATTCAGTCTTTGAATGCAGCGGGCAGTTCTTCTTATGGCCCCGGTGGCCCGGGTGACCGCGGATAAGTCATTGAAACAGAAACGGTTATGCCGGCCGCGGCCGACGTCGAGCCGCTTTGATGAAATCGTCGCCGGGGGTGCGCATCGGTGCGCAGGCTCTGCGAACAGGGCGCGGACAGCGCGTCGGGCGGGCGTGAGCCCGGCCTCGCGCATCCTGCGTCAGGGGCGGTGAGGCGCTTACTGACGCTTCATCGCGTCGAAGAATTCAGCGTTGGTCTTGGTCACCTTCAGCCGGTCGATGAGAAATTCCATCGCGGCGACCTCGTCCATGGGGTGCAGCAGCTTTCGCAGGATCCATATTTTCTGCAGGTCGTCGGGATTGGTCAGCAATTCCTCCCGGCGTGTCCCCGAGCGATCGATGTTGATGGCGGGAAAGATGCGCTTCTCGGCGATCTTGCGCTCCATGTGGATCTCGGAGTTACCGGTGCCCTTGAATTCCTCGTAGATGACATCGTCCATACGCGAGCCGGTATCGACCAGGGCCGTAGCGATGATCGTCAGGCTTCCGCCCTCTTCGATATTGCGCGCCGCTCCGAAGAAGCGCTTCGGGCGTTGCAGCGCGTTTGCGTCGACACCGCCGGTCAGGACCTTTCCCGAGGAGGGCACGACGGTGTTGTAGGCACGTGCCAGGCGGGTGATGGAATCGAGCAGAATCACGACGTCGCGCTTGTGCTCGGCGAGACGCTTGGCTTTTTCGATGACCATGTCGGCCACCTGCACGTGACGGCTGGCCGGCTCGTCGAAGGTGCTGGCAACGACCTCACCGCGCACCGAGCGCGCCATCTCCGTCACCTCCTCGGGCCGCTCGTCGATGAGCAGCACGATGAGATCGCACTCGGGCTGGTTGGCTGCGATTGAGTGCGCGATGCTCTGCAGCATCATGGTCTTACCGGCCTTTGGCGGCGAGACGATGAGCGCGCGCTGACCTTTGCCGATCGGGGCAATCAGGTCGATGATGCGCGGCGTCAGATCCTCCGTCGACCCGTTTCCGCGCTCGAGCGTGAAGCGCTCGTTGGGAAAAAGCGGGGTCAGATTTTCGAAAGCGACCTTGTTCTTTGAATTGTCCGGGCTATCGAAGTTGATCTGGTCGACCTTGAGCAGCGCGAAGTAGCGCTCGCCCTCCTTGGGCGGCCGGATCTTGCCGGCAACCGTGTCGCCGGTCCGCAGGCTGAATCGCCGGATCTGACTCGGCGAGACGTAAATGTCGTCGGGCCCGGCCAGGTACGAGCTGTCGGCGGAACGCAGGAATCCGAAGCCGTCCTGTCTGATTTCCAGCACACCATCGCCGTAGATGTCCTCGCCCTTCTTGGCATGGGCCTTGAGGATGCCGAAGATGATGTCTTGCTTACGCGAGCGCGCGACGCCTTCGATTCCCATCTCCTGGGACAGCGTCAGCAGCTCCGGTGGGGTCAGTTGTTTGAGTTCAGTGAGGTTCATACTAGGGTCAAATTAATGTGATAAAACATGGGAAGGGGATCAGCGCGCGACATAACCGCACACAAAAACCATCAAAGGTTGGAATCCGGATCAGCTAGGGGTCTTGAAACGAATGAAAGGGCAGGGAACCCGCCTCAGTTAAGTTAAATTAGCACGCATACCTTGCCGCGTCCAGCCTCCGCCGGGCACCGGCTATCCGTGTCGGCACCCCCTCAGGGGGCGCCGCACCTCGCTTGTTACAGGTTGCTGTCGAGGAACGCCGACAGCTGTGACTTCGAGAGGGCTCCCACCTTGGTGGCTTCCACATTGCCCCCCTTGAAAAGCATCAACGTTGGAATGCCGCGGATGCCGTATTTTGGGGGCGTGGCCGGATTTTCGTCTATGTTTAGCTTTGCAACCTGCAGTTTCCCCGCGTATTCTTCGGCGATCTCGCCTAGAATCGGCGCAATGACCTTACACGGACCGCACCATTCAGCCCAATAGTCCACAAGCACTGGTTGCTCGGATTTGAGCACGTCTTCTTCAAAACTTTCATCCGTGATGTGGACGATCTTGTCGCTCATATGGAGCCTCTCCCGGTGGCATTGCGAGCCATTTGAGCCGAATCGCAAAGGTAATGCAAGCCACAAAAGAGTCGATATTTTCCTCCTGTTCGCAGCCTTCGTCGGCGCCCGGAAAACCGTCTCCGGACCGTCTCGTGCATAAAAGTCGGAAAGTCAGTCACTTATTCAGGCTTCGTTGCAAACAGGTTGATCCGCACCTTTTTTCGCTCTCTCGGGGCGGAGATTGCGCGCGGTTTTGCGCGCTGTCCGCCGCCAGGCGATTGATATTTGGGCGCGGCGCCACCATTTCAACTCCTGCCGGGCAGTCCCGCCACGCGGTCGCTCGCGCAGTGAAAGTAAGTATCTAAACGAGAAAGTATGAGCAAACAGTTACTGACAACAGTCACCTTTGACAGCCTCGACCTGGCCCCCGAGCTTCTCCGCGGCATTCGGGACGCGGGCTTCGAATTCTGCACCCCCATCCAGGCGGCGGCCCTGCCCCACGCCTTGAAAGGGCACGACGTGGAGGGGCAGGCGCAAACCGGCACCGGCAAATCCGCGGCCTTTCTGCTCGCGACGATGAATCACCTCCTTCGTCACCCGCCGCGCGAGGGCCACAGGGACGGCGATCCGCGGGCACTCATCTTCGCGCCGACACGCGAGCTCGCGGTGCAGATTCACAAAGACGCGGTGGTGCTCGGCAGGCACACCGGGCTTCGAATCGGCGTCGTCTTCGGCGGCACCGGCTACGAGCAGCAGCGTGAGATGCTGCAGGCGGGCATCGACATCCTGATCGGCACGCCGGGGCGCGCCATCGATTATCTCAAGCAGCGCATCTACAGCCTCAAAGGCATTCAGGTCGCCGTCATGGACGAGGCGGACCGCATGTTCGACCTGGGATTCATCAAGGACATCCGCTACGTGCTGCGGCGCATGCCGCCCCCCGAGCAACGCCTCAACATGCTGTTCTCGGCAACCCTCTCGCTGAGAGTCTCAGAGCTCGCCTACGAGCACATGAACTCGCCGACGGTCATCAACGCCAATCCGGAGCAGGTGACCGTGTCCAACGTGAGCCAGGTGCTCTACCACGTCTCCAACGAGGAGAAGATTCCACTGCTCATCGGCATACTCGAGCGCATCGAGCCGGTGCGGACGATGGTATTCGTGAATACCAAGCGCGCCGCGGAAAAAGTCGAAGCCTATCTCGAAGGGAACGGCATCCATGCGGGGCTTTTGACCGGCGATGTGCCCCAACGCAAGCGCCTCGCGCTGCTCGAGAAGTTCACCAGCGGCGCGCTTCCGGTGCTGGTCGCCACCGACGTTGCCTCGCGCGGGCTTCACATTCCCGATGTCAGTCACGTTGTGAATTTCGATCTGCCGCAGGATGCGGAGGACTACGTGCACCGCGTCGGGCGCACGGCGCGCGCCGGTGCGAGCGGCGACGCGGTCAGCTTTGCCTGCGAGAGCTACGTTTACTCGCTGATGGACATCGAAGAGTTCATCGGTAAAAAGATCCCCACGGCACCCATCACCGAGGGCCTGCTGGCGACCCCCAAGCCGCCCGCGCGGCGCGAGCGCCGGCGTGGACCGCCGCCGCCACGGTCAAGACGCAGCCGTCCGCGGGGTGCACCGCGCCGCGCGCACTCGCACTGATCGAACCTGCGTCGTTGCCGAGAGGCGGTTCGGGCCGAGCGAGGCGGGGCCCGGTCTAGAGAACACGCTCCAGCCAAGCGGCGATGTCGCGAATCTCCTCCGGGCACACCGAATGGGGCATCGGGTAGGTGTGGCATTCCACCCGATAGCCCAGCGACACGAGAAACCGGCGCGAGTGATCGGAGAGCGCTAGCGGAATGACCGGATCGCGGCTGCCGTGGGCGAGAAAAATCGGTATCTCGCGGTTCGCGTCGTGGCGCTCCTCGCGGGCCGCCTGCTCGAGCGGCAGATAGGTGGACAACGCCAGGATACCCGCCAGCGGCTTCGGATAGCGCAAGCCGGTGTGCAGCGCGATGGCGCCGCCCTGGGAGAATCCGGCGAGCAGGATGCGCGTCGACTCGAGGCCCTTGGCGAGCTCGGCCTCGATGAGGTCCTCGAGGATGCGCGCCGAGGCGCGTACGCCGGATTCGTCCGCGCGGTTGGAGAGGTCCGTATCGGCAATGTCGTACCAGGCGCGCATCACCATGCCGGCGTTGATGGTGACCGGGATGCGCGGCGCGTGGGGAAACACGTAACGCACCGTGCGTGTTGCTTCGACGCCGAGCTCGGCGACGATTGGCTCGAAGTCGTGGCCGTCGGCGCCCAGGCCGTGCAGCCAGATGACGCTGGAGGTTGCAGTCTCGGGCGGTTCAATGATCAGCGGTGTGTCGTCGTTCACCGGCAGCGTCGCTCTCGAATCGTCTGAAGCCGCGGCAGTGTACGCGACGCCCGCGACAGATCAAGGACCCGGGCTGCTATACTCCCGGTCCGTCAGGAGAGATGACCATTGAAACGCGCGCCGACCCGTCGAATGCTCGCAACGATCGCCCTGACGGCCGCGCTCGGCGGGCTCGTCACCGCATGCGGCGTCAAGGGGCCGCTCTATCTTCCGGAGGAGCAGGAGACGGAAGAGGAAAAATCCGACGACGAGGAGAAGACCTCGCTGTGGTCACCCGCCCCGCAGCGCACGACGCGCGGCTGACGGCGCGCCGACGCCCGGACCGCAGTCGCCCTCTCTGCCTGCCCATCGATCGAGCAGAACGGTGAATTTTTTCCACTACGAGAACGACAGGCTGTTTGCCGAGCGCGTGCCGCTCGCCTCAATCGCCGAGCGCTACGGCACGCCGTGCTACGTCTACTCGCGTGCCGCCCTGGAGGCAGGTTGGCGCGCATTCGACGACGCACTCTCAGGGCTCGAGCACCGCATCTGCTACTCGGTCAAGGCCAACTCGAACCTCGGCGTGCTCGACTGTCTGGCGCGACTCGGGTCGGGATTCGATATCGTGTCGGGAGGCGAGCTCGAGCGCGTGCTGGCCGCGGGTGGCGACGCCGCGCACGTGGTGTTCTCCGGGGTCGGCAAGAGTGAGGCGGAGATGCGACGCGCTCTTCAGGCGGGGGTCTACTGCTTCAACGTCGAATCGCAGGGCGAGCTCGAGCGCCTCGACGCCGTCGCCGGAGCGCTCGCGGTGAAGGCGCCGGTCTCGTTGCGCGTCAATCCCGATGTTGATGCCGCTACGCACCCCTATATCGCCACCGGGCTGAAGAAGAACAAGTTCGGTGTGCCGATCGGCGAGGCGCCTGCGCTGTTCGGACTTGCGGCGAGTCTCGGCAACATCGCGGTGAAAGGCGTGGATTTTCACATCGGCTCGCAGATCACCTCCCTCGCGCCCTTCGTCGATGCCCTCGAGCGCGTGCTCGCGCTCATCGATTCGCTCGCCGAATCGGGCATCGCCATCACGCACCTCAACGTGGGAGGCGGCCTCGGCGTGCGCTACGGGCAAGAGACACCGCCATCGGCGCGCGACTACGCAGGCGCCATCGCCGAGCGCCTCGCAGGGCGCCGGCTCGTGCTCCTGGTGGAGCCGGGACGCGCCATCGCCGCCGACGCCGGCATCCTGCTTGCGAGGGTGGAGTATCTGAAGCTCGGTGGTGAGCGCAATTTCGCCGTCGTCGATGCCGCCATGAACGATCTGCTGCGCCCGGCGCTCTACGACGCCTGGCAGGAAATCCTCGCCGTCGATCGCGCCGACGCGAGCGATCGCGAGATGCAGCTCTTCGACGTCGTCGGACCCGTGTGCGAATCGGCCGATTTTCTCGGCAAGGATCGGCGTCTGGCGTTGCGCGAAGGCGATCTGATCGCAGTCGCGACGGTGGGGGCATACGGATTCGTCATGAGCTCGAACTACAATACGCGCCCGCGCGCGGCCGAGGTCATGGTCGACGGTGACGCGATGCGCCTGGTGCGGGCCCGGGAGAACGTCAGCGAGCTATTCGCCGGCGAGTCGCGCCTGCCGGACTGAAGTTCTGCCGGCATAGGATGTAGAATAGGCGCCGGACTCGGGCGCCTCTCGAAATTTCAATCGCCATGTTGAAACCGACACCCAGCCCCGACGCTCGTGACTCAGCGGCCGCCGCCCGGACCCGCCGCAAGGCAGTGGCGCTCATCTCCGGCGGACTCGACTCGATGCTCGCTGCGCGGGTGGTGATGGAGCAGGGCATTCACGTGGAGGGCCTCAATTTTTTCACCGGCTTCTGTGTCGAGGGCCACACCCACGCCATTCGCAGCAAGGACCGTGAGCGACCGAAACGCAACAACGCGCTCTGGGTTGCCGAGCAGCTCAGCATACGGCTGCATTTCGTCGACGTCGTCGAGGAGTACAAGCGCATCGTGATCAATCCGCGCCACGGATATGGCGCAAACCTCAATCCGTGTCTCGACTGCAAGACCTTCATGGTCGGCAAGGCCTTCGCGTGGATGCACGCGCGCGGTTTCGATTTCGTCATCACCGGCGAAGTGGTCGGCCAACGGCCGAAGTCACAGCGCAACGACACCATGCCGGTGGTGGCCCAGGAGTCGGGAGCGGGTGAGCGCCTGCTGCGGCCGCTTTGCGCCAAGCATCTCCCGGAGACGCTGCCCGAGCGCGAGGGGTGGGTCGATCGCGGCGCCCTGTTCGGCTTTCACGGGCGCTCGCGCAAGCCGCAGATAGCGCTCGCCAAACGCTTCGGGTTCAGCGACTACGCTCAGCCTGCGGGCGGCTGCTGTTTTCTCACCAATCGCCACTACACGCAGAAGCTGAAGGACCTGTGGCGCAGCCGCGGTTCGAGGGACTACGAGCTCGATGACATCATGTTGCTCAAGGTGGGCCGCCACCTGAGGCCGCGCCCGCATTTCAAGCTCATCATCGCCCGTGAAGACGGAGAGAATCATTTTCTCGCGGGCTACAGGCGACAGTTCACGCATTTGCGCACAGTGAGCCACGGTGGACCGCTCACGCTCGTCGACGGTGACGTTGACGAGAGCGATCTCGCGCTGGCCGCTCGGCTGACGGCGCGCTACAGCCAGGGGCGTCATGCCGAACGCGTGGAAGTGGAGGTGATCCCTCGCGACGGGGCGCCGCGGGTGATCGAGGTATCTCCCTATCCGGCCGACGATATCCCCGGGGAGTGGCACGTCTGACTTCGCCGCGTCTTCGAGTGCAGGCGTGCGTCGCCGGGTAGCCCCGCATGGGTCATAAATACACCCTCGATGCGCGGCGACTATTATGCCCCATGCCCGTCATCCGCGTGCAGGGGATGATCGAGGGACTTGCGCCCGGTGACCTGCTCGAGGTGTGGTGCACCGACCCGGGCGCGCGCAACGACATCCCTGCGTGGTGCCGCATAAACGGCCACCGGGTCGTCGATGTCACCGAGGCCGATGGCGAGATCAGCCTGGTGCTGGAAGTCGGCAAACAGGAAGCCGGCGGAGATCACCAATGAACGAAGACAGCGCAGCCACGTCACTCGAGGATCGCTATCTTCTGGTTCGCCACGTTACCCTGGTGGGCTCCGCGGTCGATTTTTCACTCGGTGTCATAAAAATCATCGGCGGCTTTCTGAGTCATTCCCAGGCGCTCATCGCGGACGGCGTGCACTCTTTCTCCGATCTGGCGACGGACGTGCTCGTCATCTATGCGGCCAAGCACGCCCATGCGGAGGCCGACGAGGAGCACCCCTACGGCCATGGCCGCATCGAGACCGCCGCGACCGTCGGGCTCGGCGTCGCGCTCATGCTGATCAGCCTCGGGATTGTCTACGACGCGGTGAGCAGGCTGATGCAGCCGGAGACCCTGGTCGTGCCGAAGGCCTGGGCCATGGGCCTGGCGGCGCTCTCAGTCGTCAGCAAGGAGATCATCTACCACTACAGCATGCGCTACGCGCGCAAACTGAACTCGGAGATGCTGCGCGCCAACGCCTGGCACTCGCGCAGCGACGCCATCAGCTCCGTGGTCGTCATCATAGGCGTAGGCGGCGCGCTCGTCGGGATGACCTATCTGGATTCCGTCGCCGCGCTGGTGGTGGCCGCCATGATTGGGAAGATCGGTTTCGATTTCGTCAAGAGCAGCGTGAGCGAGCTCATCGACACGGGTGTCGGTGCCGACCATCTGGACGAAATCCGCGATGTCATTCAATCGGTGGACGGCGTCGAGAGCCTGCATCTGCTGCGCACGCGCCAGATGGCAGGGCGCGTGCTCGTCGACGTGCACATCATCCTGCGCGACCCGCGCGTGAGCGTCTCCGAGGGGCATCAGATCAGCGAGACGGTGCGCGCCCTGCTCATCAAGCGCTTCGAGAGCATCGACGACGTGACCGTGCACATCGATCCGGAGGACGACGAGCACGCCGCGCCGGGCAAGCACCTGGGCCTGCGCGCCGAGGTGCTCGGCCGCCTGCGGGCACGCTGGCAGCACCTACCCGTGGCGAGCGAGATCCGCCGCGTCGACCTGCATTACCTGCGCGGCCGCATTCAGGTGGAAGTCGAGCTGCCGCTGGCCCTCGGCGCGGATCCGCAGCGCGCCGCGGCCAACGCGGCGGCGTTCGAGGCGATCGCGGCCGCGGAGCCGGACGTGGCCGAGATCCGGGTGCTCTACTCGTAGTTGCCCTAAAAAAGAGCGCCTGGGGAGCGGACGCACTATTCTGGTGCAAAAAACGCCGAGCGAGTGCCCCTGCCACCGGGGCGGGCTGGCAACCGGGGCCAAGGCGGCGCCGTTCGCCGGGGCGCGATGGGCCGGCGCGATGCGTCCAAGCATCTGAAATGTCTCGCTTCCCGTTGCCGGCGTGGCGCAGGCGATGACGGCGCGCGCGCGGCCGTCCGGCTGCGTAAGGCCTCTGGCACGCTTCGTGCACATTTCCCGTCGAATCACGTGCGGCACCGGAGGGTGCTGCCTGGCCCGTATTGATGTCTTGGGAGGAAGCAGCCATGTCGGCCGATGACGTGCTGAAAACGATTAAGGATAAAGAGGTGAAGTTTGTCGATCTGCGCTTCACCGATACCCGCGGCAAGGAGATGCACATGTCCATGCCGGCGTCGATGATAGACGCCGACTTCTTCGAGGACGGCAAAATGTTCGACGGCTCCTCCATCGCCGGATGGAAGGGCATCCAGGAGTCGGACATGATTCTCATGCCTGACGCCGATACCGCCGTGCTCGATCTGTTCACCGACGAGGCGACGCTCAATCTTCGCTGCGACGTCATAGAGCCGAGCACCATGCAGGGCTACGAGCGCGACCCGCGCTCGCTCGCCAAGCGCGCCGAGGCATACCTGCGCTCGACCGGCGTCGCCGACACGGCTTACTTCGGTCCCGAGCCGGAGTTTTTCATCTTCGACGACGTGCGCTGGTCGGCGAGCCCCGCGGGCGCCATGTACCGCATCGACTCGGAGGAAGCGGAGTGGAACTCCGAGCGCGTCTACGAGGACGGCAACATGGGCCATCGGCCCGGCCCCAAGGGCGGCTATTTCCCCGTGCCGCCGGTCGATTCCGGTCACGACATCCGCTCGGCCATGTGTCTCGCCATGGAGGAGATGGGACTGAAGGTGGAAGTGCACCATCACGAGGTCGCGACCGCCGGCCAGGCCGAGATCGGCACCGCCTTCAACACGCTGGTGCGCAAAGCCGACGAGCTGCAGATTCTCAAGTACTGCGTGCACAACGTCGCGCACGCGTATGGCAAGACGGCGACCTTCATGCCGAAGCCACTGGTGGGTGACAACGGCAACGGCATGCACGTGCACCAGTCGCTCGCCAAGGGCGGAGAGAATATCTTCTCCGGCGAGAAGTACGCCGGCCTCTCGGAGATGGCGCTGCACTACATCGGCGGTATCTTCAAGCATGCCCGGGCAATCAACGCCTTCACCAACTCCGGTACCAACAGCTACAAGCGCCTCGTTCCGGGCTTCGAGGCACCGGTCCTGCTCGCCTATTCGGCCAGGAACCGCTCCGCGTCGGTGCGGGTGCCCCACGTCGCCAATCCCAAGGCGCGTCGCCTGGAAGTGCGCTTCCCGGACTCGAACGGCAATCCGTACTTCATGTTCACCGCGATGATGATGGCGGGGCTCGACGGCATCCTGAACAAAATCGAGCCGGGCGTGCCGCTCGACAAGGATCTTTACGATCTGCCGCCGGAAGAGGAGAAGGGCATTCCCACGGTGTGCTCGTCCCTCGACCAGGCGCTCGACGCGCTCGACAACGATCGCGAGTTCCTGCTGGCGGGCGACGTGTTCACCCACGACGTCATCGACGCCTATATCGGGCTCAAGAGCGAGGAGCTCACGCGCTTCCGTATGACCACCCATCCGGTCGAGTTCGACATGTACTACAGCCTCTGAGTCGGCTGCCGGCCGGGTCCGCCGGCCGGCCAGCTTTTCATTCCTAAGCCCCCGATTTTCGGGGGCTTTTTTGTTGTCGGGGGCATGCGCATTGGGTATTCTTTCGGCCATGAAACGGCTCGTTGTGCTGCTTTTTCTGGCTCTCGCGGCTGGTCTCGCCCATGCGCAGGGGGTCTACAAGATCACGAGGCCGGATGGCAGCGTGGAGTTCACCGACGCGCCACCGCCGGATAGCGCCGCGGAAAAAGTGCAGCTGGCGCCGCTCAACACGACGCCGCCACTCGTATCGCCCGGGGACGCCGTCGACAGCACTCCGGTATCCGCGCCCGAGCAGGGCTACAGCGAGTTTCGAATCAAGAGTCCCGAAAGCGGCACGGCGGTTCGCGAAAACGCCGGTAACGTGGCCGTCAATCTGAGTCTGAAACCGCCACTGCGGCCCGGCGATACGATCGATCTGCTCTTGGACGGCAAGTCGGCCGCCAGGGGGCGATCGACCGCGATCACGCTGACCAATCTCGATCGCGGCGCCCATAGCATCCAGGCGGTCATCGCGGATTCCGCCGGCACGGTGGTTGCGCGAAGCAACACCGTTACCGTGACCCTGCAGCGGCGCAGCGCCCTTCTGCAGCCACCGCGATCGGGAGTCCGCTAGGACACGCCGCCGGCGTTCCGGCGCCGGCCTTGCCCCCTGCGTTTCTGGCCGAGAGCCGCTGATTCGGTCCCCGAGCGCGCCCGGGGCGCACGAATGCGGCAGGTTCCGCCCTTTCGGGAACACGCGTTGTCGGGTCCTCCGGGCTTGTCTATGCTGAGGCAATGCTGAAAAAACCCGTCTTGCTCCTGTGTCTGATGCTCGCCGCGGGCGGCGTCGCCCAAGCGCAGAAGATCTACAAGTGGACGCTTCCGAACGGCGACATCGTCTACTCCGACAAGCCGCCGCCCGCCGATCAGGCGGAGGAGGTCAAGCTCGAGCCCCTGCAGACGTTCTCGGCACCGCCGGCGCCGCCGCTCGAGGACACGAGCGCGGCGAAAGACAAGGAGAAGCCCGCCGGCTACGAGCAATTCAAGGTCACCAGCCCCGACAACGACGCCACCATCCGTGACAACAACGGCAACGTGAGCGTCAGCCTGAGCGTGACCCCGGGCCTGCAGAGCGGTCACAGCATCGAGGTGTTCATGGACGGCCAGGCCATCGGCAGCGGCAAGAGCACCTCGTTGACCCTCACCGACGTGGATCGCGGCACCCACACGGTCCAGGCCGCCATCAAGGACAGCGAGGGCAAGGAAATCACCCGCAGCAACAGCGTCGTCTTCCATCTGCGGCGTGGCGGCGTCTGAGGCTGCCGACGCCCGGTTTCCGCTTCCAGCCCGCACCAATTTGGTGCATACTTCCCGCGCCGAACGCTCGGTGTCCGCCATCAGCGGGCCGCTGAGCGCCTGAAATCCCGCGATTCGGCCGCCTGAGCGGTCATTTCCGTGGTGCGCTGGCCACGCTCACGGCGGCCAGATGTGGTCCGGATTTTGCTCCATGGAAGTCATGTCCGTCCCTGCCGCCAACGCACCCTTCGGCACACGCTCCGCCAGCGGGCGGATTGCGAGCGAGCCCGTGGACAGCACCAAGGCCATCATCGACAACCTGACCACCGCAGTTCTGCTGCTCGACACCGATCTGCGCCTGCTCGCCATGAATCCCGCCGCCGAGGAGCTGCTCGACGTGAGCGCCAATCAGGTGCTCGGCACGAGCGCCGAGCGCCTGCTGCCCGACACCGCGGTGTTTCCGGCGGCGCTGGCCCGGGCAGCCGCGAGCGGTGCGCCGTTCACCGAGCGCGAGATGCGCCTGCCCATCGCCACGCAGAGCATCACCGTGGACTGCAGCGTGACGCCGGTCGGCGAGGGCCACGGCGAGGTGCGTCTGCTGGTGGAGTTCGTGCAGGTGGATCGTTACCGGCATCTCGGCCGCGAGGAGCAGGGTGTGGCGCGCAACGCATCGCTGCGCGCCCTGCTGCGCGGTCTCGCCCACGAGATCCGCAATCCCCTCGGCGGGCTTCGCGGTGCCGCGCAGCTGCTCGAGCGCGAGCTCGTCGACGACGCCCTCAAGGAGTACACACAGGTTATCGTCCACGAGGCAGACCGGCTGCAGAATCTGCTCGACCGCATGCTTGGTCCGCGCACGCCGCCGAAGAAGCGCAGTATCAATATTCACGAAGTCACCGAGCGCGTACGCGCTTTGCTACGTGCCGAGTCACCGGCGGGTGTGCACATCGCGCGCGATTACGATCCCAGCATCCCGGCGCTCAACGCCGACCCGGAGCTTCTCATCCAGGCAACGCTCAACGTCGCCCGCAACGCCGTGCAAGCCCTCGACGGCCGCGGCGAGCTCATGCTGCGCACGCGCGTCCAGCGCCGCTTTACCATCGGTCAGACCTGCCACCGCCTGGTGGTGCGCATCGAGGTCCACGACAACGGTCCCGGCGTGCCGGAGGAGCTGCGCGAGCACGTGTTCTTTCCTCTCGTCACGGGCCGCAGTGAAGGCACCGGCCTCGGCCTTTCCATTGCACAGTCTCTGGTCGATCAGCACAACGGCCTGATCGAGTACTCGAGCGTTCCGGGTGACACCACGTTCAGTCTGATTATTCCCGTGGAGGACGTTTCATGAGCCGCGCGCAGATCTGGGTCATCGACGACGACCGGTCGATTCGCTGGGTTCTCGAGCGCGCCCTCGCGCAGGCCGGCATGGACGTGACGGCTTTTGAGAACGGCGCCGACGCCATGGCACGGCTCGCCGCCGAGCAGCCCGATGTCGTCGTCTCGGACATCCGCATGCCGGAGATGGACGGGTTGAGTCTGCTCGAGCGCATTTCGTCGTGGCATCCCGAGCTGCCCGTGATCATCATGACCGCGTACTCGGATCTCGAGAGCACGGTATCGGCCTACCAGGGCGGTGCTTTCGAGTACCTGCCGAAACCTTTCGACGTGGACGAAGCCGTCGCCCTGGTGCAGCGCGCGCTCGATCGCCGTTCCGCCGACGAGCCTTCGGCGCCGGAGCCGGATACCATCGAGAGTCCCGTCGGCGGCATCGTCGGCTCGGCGCCGGCGATGCAGGAAGTGTTTCGCGCCATTGGCCGCTTGTCGCGATCCAACATCACGGTGCTCATCACTGGCGAGTCCGGAACCGGCAAAGAGCTGGTAGCCCGCGCCCTTCACCGGCACAGCCCACGCGCGCATGCGCCCTTCATCGCACTGAACACCGCCGCAATTCCCAGGGAGCTTCTCGAATCGGAGCTTTTCGGCCACGAGCGGGGCGCGTTCACCGGCGCCCAGAGCCAGCGGCTGGGCCGCTTCGAGCAGGCCGACGGCGGCACGCTTTTTCTCGACGAGATAGGCGACATGCCGCCGGAGCTGCAGACCCGCCTGCTTCGGGTGCTCGCCGACGGCGAGTTCTATCGCGTCGGTGGTCATGTCCCGATTCGGGTCGACGTGCGGATCATCGCCGCAACGCACCAGGATCTCGAGGCGCGGGTGCGCGATGGAAGCTTTCGCGAAGATCTCTACCACCGCCTGAACGTCATTCGCGTGCACGTGCCGGCGCTGAGGGATCGGCGCGAGGATATCGTGCCGCTTCTGCGGCACTTCCTGGCGGCTGCGGCCGAGGAGCTCGGCGCGGTGACGAAGACCCTCGCAGCCGACGTCGAGCGTTATCTCACCACACTCGACTGGCCGGGCAACGTGCGCCAGCTCGAGAATCTCTGCCGTTGGTTGACGGTGATGGCGTCGGGGAACGAGATTCAGCTCGCCGATCTCCCTCCGGAGCTTCGTGAGGCGCCACGGACCGCGCCGCACGACGACGACTGGCAGGCGCAGCTGCGCCGTTGGGCGGAGCGGCATCTCGCCGCCGGCGAGGATGCCTTGCTCGATGCGGCCGTGCCCCGCTTCGAGCAGGTCATGATCGAAACGGCGCTCAACGCCTCCGGCGGCAGGCGTCAAGACGCGGCGCGCTTGCTCGGCTGGGGACGCAATACGCTCACACGGAAAATAAAAGAGCACGGCTTGCGCTTCGACGACTAGTCGCCGACCATCGTCTCTCGAGTCTGCATCGTTACCGAAATCCTGCACGCGCGCTCGCGCGCGAATAAGGTCAGCCATGAAATCATCCGACAAGCCGACCACCCAGCTGTGCACCCACGACACCGAGTCGATCACGGTGCGCGGCGCCGACCTGGTGAACGATCTCATAGGGGAGCTCACCTTCACCGAGATGACCTATTTCACCATCACCGGACGCCGACCGACGCGCGCCCAGACGCGCATACTCGACGCGGTGCTGGTGACGCTGATGGAGCACGGACTCACTCCGAGCGCCATTGCGACCCGTATGATTTACGGCAGCACACCGGAGTCGCTGCAGGCGGCGGTAAGCGCGGGACTGCTGGCGGTGGGCAGCGTCTTCGTCGGCACCATGGAGGGTTGCGCCGCGTTGATTGAGCGCATCCTGGCAGCGCCCGACAGGCAGGCGGCGGCCCGGGATATCGCCGACGAGTACCGGAGCGAGCGCAGAGCGATCCCCGGGTTCGGCCATCACATGCACAAGCCCGACGACCCGCGCACGCCCAAGCTCTTCGCGATTGCCGAAGCCGAGGGCGTGCCCGGCATGCACATCGATGCGCTGCGCACGCTCTCCGCAGCGGTCGACGCGCGTTTCGGCAAGCATCTCACCATCAATGCGACCGGCGCCATCGGTGCGCTGCTCGGTGAAATCGGTATCCCGGCCGGCGTCATGCGCGGGGTCGCCGTGATCTCGCGCTCGGCCGGGCTGGTCGCGCACATCGCCGAAGAGCAGCGCTCGCCGAGCATGCGCTACATGTGGGATGTCGTCGAGGAGGCGGTGCCTTATGTCGAAGGCACCGGCGCAGGCGAGTGAACGCCACGGCTCGCGCATGCAGCCCATCGACCTGATCTACCGCGCAGCGGCCCATACGCCCGACGCCGTCGCCGTCGAGGCGCCCGGCAAACGCATCACGTACCGAGAGCTCATGGCCAGGGCGGACGCGCTCGCCCACGCCCTGCAAGATGTCGATCCGGACCCGCAGTCGCGCGTCGGCGTGTGCGCCTACAACACGGTGGAGCACCTGACCGCTCTGCTCGCCGTGATGGCCGCCGACAAGATCTGGGTGCCGCTCAATCCGCTGGACTCCGAACGCGAACTCGCCACCAAGGTCTCGAGCGCAACGCCGTCGCTGCTGATTGCCGACGAGAATTGTTTGCACAAGTGCGATCCGGGCTCAGCCACGCTGCTGGTGGGGGCGCGCGACCCCGGTGGAGGCAAGGCCGATGCTCCCTGCATCGACGATCTGATCGAGAGAAATCGCGGGGAGCGACCGCGGCGAAGCGGACTGTCGGCATCGCTCACCCAGGCCATCAAGTTCACCGGTGGATCGAGCGGCAAGCCCAAGGGCGTGCTGCAGCCGTACCGGGCGTGGATTGCAGGGGCGAGCAGCATGATCCACGCCTTCGGTTTCGGCGAGAAGGACCGATACCTCATGGCGGCGCCGCTCACCCACGGCACCTCCTGCTACGTGACCCCGATCCTCGCCGTTGGCGGGACCCTGGTGTTGATGGAGGGCAAGACCACGCCCGAGAAGGTTCTCGACGCGTTCGAGACGCAACAAGTCACGGCAAGCTTTCTGCCGCCGACGCTCATTTACATGATGATGCAGTCGATGCAGGGCGCGTCACGGCGTTTCGAGCGCCTGCGCCTGCTCATCTACGGCGCGGCCATCATGCCGCCGGAGAAGATCCGAGAGGCGCGCCGCGTATTCGGACCGGTCATCGCCACCAACTACGGCCTCACGGAAGCACCGCAGATCATCACCGCTCTCACACCGGACGAGGCCCGCGACGAGCGCACCATCGCCTCGGTAGGACGAGCGAGCTTCATGACCCGGGTCGGCATCAAGAACCCCGAAGGTGAGCTGCTCGCGCCGGGCGAGCAGGGAGAGATTGTGGTGGGCGGCGATCTGCTGATGAGCGGTTATCTCGACGACCCCGAGCAGACTGCCGAGGCGCTCGTGGACGGCTGGCTGCATACGGGCGACGTCGGTTATCTGGACGAGCGCGGTTACCTCTATCTCAAGGATCGATTGAAAGACGTTATTATCAGCGGCGGGTTCAACGTCTATCCGAGCGACGTGGAAGCCGCGCTGGCTGCGCATCCCGCCATTCACGAGTGCGTCGTCTTCGGTCGGCCGGACCGGAAGTGGGGCGAGGCCGTGCACGTGGCAGTGGAGCTGCGCGAAGGCGCCGATGCAACGGTCGATGACATCATCACTTTTGCCAAGCAGCAGGTGGGATCGGTGCAGGCACCGAAGCAGGTGCACTTCCTGGAGAGCCTGCCGCGCAGCTCCGTGGGAAAGGTGCAGCGGCGCGAGGTTCGCGCGCTCATCGAGACGATGGAGGCGACATGACCATTACGCGCGCGATCGCACGGCTGCCAGCCAGCAACGCCGCACAAGGCCTGACGACGGCGGCCCTGGGAGCGCCCGACATGGCGCTCATGCTCGCGCAGCACGGCGAGTACGTTCGTATGCTCGAGGCTCTGGGCATCGAGGTCACCGTGCTCGAGCCGGACGAGCGCTATCCCGACAGCTGTTTCGTCGAGGACACGGCGGTCGTGACCTCCGCGGTCGCTGTCGTTACCCGCCCCGGCGCCCCTTCGCGCCGCGGCGAGGAGGCCGCTATCGAGCCGCTTCTCGCAAAGCACCGAGCCATCGCACGTATCGAAGCGCCCGGAACTGTCGATGGCGGCGACGTGCTGGTGCTTGGCGAGCGGGCGCTCATTGGACTATCGGCTCGCACCAACGCGGATGGGGCGGAGCAGCTCGCGGGGATACTCGGCGAACACGGCATGCGCTGCACGACGCTCGAGGTGGGCGGAGGCCTGCATCTCAAGTCGAGCATCAATGCCCTTGGCGAGTATCGTCTGCTGGTGACGCCCGAGTTCTCCGAACACCCAGAGCTCGGCACCTTCGAACGGGTCGTGGTTCCCTGCGAGGAAACCTATGCCGGCAACAGTCTCTGGGTGAACGATCACGTGATCGTGCCAGCCGGCTTTCCTGCCACCCGCGCGCTGATCGAGCGGCTCGGCACGACGACCATCGAAGCAGACGTGAGTGAGTTCCGGAAGATGGATGGCGGCCTCACCTGCCTGTCGATTCGCTTCTGAGCGGCCGGCTGGGTACGGGCCAGCGAAGAACACGCGCCGAAGAGAGTGAAGAGAAAATGAACAGAGAGTGGTTTCAGATCGCCTGCAGCCCCTCGGTTGTCACGCGAGGGCTCAAGTACGGCGCCATCGTCGGATCGATTCTCATCATCATCAACCACGGCAACGCCATCTTCGCCGGTGCCGTGGACACGACGCGCATCCTGCAGATGATTCTGACCGTCCTCGTGCCGTACTGCGTGTCGACCGCGTCGAGCGTAGGCGCCGTCATGGAGCAGCGCCTGGAAATGAAGGCGTGACTCCGAACTCCGAGTCAGGTGAGCAACGAAGCGGCCCGACTTACAGTACGGCTATGTGGGGTGTTGTCCACGACCGAGCCTGATTGTTAGGCACGGAACAAGTAGCAAGAAAGCAATAAAATGGGGGCCGGCGGTGAACCGCTCGAATGCCGGGTTCCAGATCTCTCGATAGAGCCAAGGGAGGAAGCCATGTACGCAAGATTTTCAACTTTTCGCGTAAACTCGGGGAAACTTGATGAATACCAGGCGTTGGTAGAAACATTTAAGCCAGAAATAATGGCGCTTCCCGGTATCAAGTACTGGTTCAGTGCAGCCAATGAAGATGGATGTTGTGCCTCTAGCGCGGTTTACGAGAGTGAAGAGGCTGCTGCAGCGTCATCAAGCGGAGCCAGCTCTGTTTTTGGCCGATTGGCGGAATTCATCGAATCTGAATCACAACCACAGGGATACCAGGTGTTTCTCCACGGTGTTAACTCCTAGAAAAATTGAAGTATGGATTGCCAGGGACATTTCAGGTTTTGCCTAACAGGGCGCTGCAGCGGACGCGGATAAGCGTAGGCGGCTTTCCTTGGCGATCTGTCCGGGCCGCTCAACTGAGTCGTTAGGCGGCGAATGCGTAGGATAAATGGAGAAATAACGCTGAAAACCGAAGGGTATATTATTCGAGGTGGAGTAGAGGGCCGCGAACGTCTCCGTCTTCTGTCCGAAGTCATGGGTCCATCGACTCGTGCTCTTCTCGCTGAAGCCGGCATACCAGCTGGTTCGAAATGCCTCGATGTCGGATGTGGCGGTGGTGATGTGACATGCGAGCTTGCGCGAGTAGCTGGATCTACGGGCCGAGCGATTGGCATAGATCGTGATGAAACCCTGATCGACATTGCGCGAAGGGAGAGTAATCAGCAAAGGCATGGAAATACTTCGTTCGAGGTTCGAGACGTGGTCGAATGGGAGCCCACTGAGCAGTTCGATATCGTCTATGCTCGATTTCTCCTGTCACATCTACAAAACCCGGAAAGATTGATTGCAGTGATGCACAGACATATTCGTCCGGGTGGCATGATGATTATTGAAGATATCGACTTCCGTGGGCACTTCTCCGAACCTGACTGCCCAGCCCTCCAGCGTTATGTGGAGTTATATACCAGATCGGTGCAATCGCGCGGAGCGGACCCCAACATCGGCCCGCGGCTTCCGTGCCTATTCCAGGACGCCGGATTCAATGACATACATTTGATGCTAGTTCATCCCGCTGCACTTCGAGGAGGGATAAAACTCCTCACTTGTCTTACTCTTGAATCGATTGCCGAGACCGTATTGAAGGATGGCCTTACTGGCGAGGAGGAACTCTGCAAGACGATCGAAGAACTCGACTCCTTCGCGCGTAATCCTCGTACAGTTCTCGCAGGACCACGTATCTTTCAGGTGTGGGGTCGGCGGTCGTGAAGGACGTGGCATACTCTAGGGTCCCCCACATAACAAGGTACTCCAGCGAACACGGACAAGCGCAGGCCGCCTTTCTAGGCCATCCGTCCGCGCCGCCGAGCTTGATCGTTAGGCAGTACTCAATTCCAGAAAAGGAGACAGCATGCCCAATCCGCATTTGCAGGCGAAACTCGATGCAATCTTCAATGCGCATATACAGGCAGAATTAGCCGGCGACCTCGACGAGACGCTGGCGACCATGGCGCCGAATCCGCATCTCGTCAATGTGCCGACCATGATAGGCGGTCAAGGCCCGCAAAGCGTTCGGACGTTCTACTCCAAGCGCCTCATCGGCCAGTTTTTTCCGCCCGACGTCACTTTCGAAACGGTCTCACGAACGTATAGCGAGGAACGAATCGTCGATGAGCTCATCATCTCGTTCACGCACACCATCAAAATGGATCACATTCTGCCCGGAGTTGAGCCAACCGGGGAGCGGGTCGACGCGGTATTTGTCGTGATCGTTGGAATCGAAGGCGACAAGGTCGCCTACGAGCACATTCTGTGGGACCAGGCTAGTGTGCTCGTCCAGCTTGGCCTACTCGACCCGAAGGGTCTTCCAGTCGTCGGCGCGGGTGCCGCCGCAAAGCTGAGAAATCCCGCATTGCCGGACCCGTTCTTCAATGAGGGCTAGCGGCCGGCCCCCGGAGGGTTGACAACAGCATTCAGCGGACGGCGATGTGCGCCGCCGCTGATGCTGAGCATTTAGGTGTCGGATCCGAGGGGCGGTTGTCCGATACCGAAGCTATTAGGACAGGAGTGAAATGTAGACTGATTGAAGAGAGACCATTATGGGCGTTCTGTTGGTAACTGGATCTAGTCGAGGCATTGGCGCGGAAGTAGCTCGTCTTGGTTCCCGTCAAGGCTGGGCCGTGTGTGTAAATTCCTCTAAATCAGGTGAAGCCGCCGAGAGGGTCGCATCTGAGATTAGAGCAGAAGGCGGCAAAGCTATTGTCGCAACCGCTGACGTGACTTCGCCTCTGGAGGTCGAGGAGATGTTCGAAAGGGCTAAAGCGGATTTGGGACCAGTCACGGGATTGGTGAACAATGCAGCCACTGAAGGTAGCCAAGGACGGGTCGAAGATCTGGATGCTAGCGCGACACGGCGACTTTTTGAGGTGAATATACTTGGTCCATTCTTGTGCACCCAAGCCGCAGTAAAGCAGATGTCCACGCGCTTTGGAGGGCCGGGTGGGGCAATCGTGAATGTATCATCGGCGGCGGCTAAGCATGGTGGCAGCGGGCACTACGTAGACTATGCGGCGTCGAAGGCGGCACTAGATACAATGACATACGGCCATGCAGTCGAACAGGCTGATGCCGGCATCCGGGTGAATTGCGTTCGACCTGGAACCGTCTGGACGGAGATGAATCGCCTCTACATGGAGCGAGACCCCGAGTATGCCGATAGGATTATCGCAAAGACGCCACTCGCGCGCGCAGCTGAAGAAGCCGAAATTGCCAAGGGAATCCTGTGGCTATTATCGGACGAAGCGTCCTACACCACGGGCGCGATACTTGATATTTCGGGTGGGATGGTAGCTCCGTAGACCGACAAGAGAAGACTAGCCTCGATTTCAAAGCTAGAAGACCAAATGACACGACAGGCACCTAACAAGGCGCTGCAGCCGACGTTCTCGGGCGTCAAGGCCGCCTGCGGCGGCCATGCGCCGTGCGGCGCGGCTGAGCTTGGCCGTTAAGTATCGAAGAAAATGGCGTAGGAGGTGCTGCGGCGTGTTCGGAATATTCGCTTCAATCATGGTTAAACCGGAACACAGGGAGCAGTTTTTGGCCACTTATGGAGGAAACCGCTCGTCTCTCCGTTCAGGAGGAGGCCGGCTGTGTCCGATTTGACGTATTTCGCGAGAAACACCAAGGAAATCGATATCTTCTGTATTAAGTGTATGTCGATGAAGCAGCTTTCGAGGCCCATCTGGCCACTCCCCATGCCCGGCGTGCGATGGAAGGATCAAGGACTTGGGCGCAAGGCCCATTTAATGTAATACGCGCCGAAAGCATCTATCCACATTCCAATTCTGCATTTGGGACCGACATGGAGAGAAGTCAGGTTGTGCGATATTCAACGAGACGCTGCAGAGAACGCGGATACGGGCAGTCTGCGTGAGCTGGCCGTCCGCGCCACTGAGCCCGGTCATCAGGCGAGTGCAGTGCGCCTTCAAATACCGCCACAAAAGGAGGTCATCCCATGTCAACAGAAGACGAAGTTCGCAAGGCATCAGCGCAGTTCTACGCTGCACTGAACCTCATGCTCAATGGCGACGCCGGGTCCCTGTCCGATATCTGGTCGCACGGCTCGGCCGTCACCACGATGCATCCTGTTGGTGGTCGACAGGTGGGATGGAACGAAGTCCGGGAATCATGGGAACAAGTAGCCCAAGTGGCCTCGTACGGAAAGGTTGAGCTGAAGGACCAACTCATCCGCGTTGCTGGAGACGCCGCCTACGAAGTCGGCGTAGAGCATGCGGAGTTCACGCTGGGTGGGCATCAGGTCGCCGGGCAGATTCGCGTGGCGAACATCTTCAGGCAGGGACTTCGCCAGCCATTACGCCCATGTTTCGCGCTGCACGCAAGAAGCGTCAATGCAGTCTAAGAACGCGACGGAGCTGACAGTACAAAATGTCACGTCCTTTCCAAAGGCAAAGACGGTGCCATTTTTTCCTGCAGCGCATTCCGAACGCTGGATGGCGATCAGATGTGCAGATCATGCGACACCTTTGACACTATCGTTCCAATTCACGGACCCCAGCAGCTACGCAGAATCGTCGCAAAGATTCGAGACGCGGTAGAAGCCGAAGTGCTTCGATGCAACGAGTTCGAGTCCAGCCGAGCGCTCATCGGGCAGCCCCCATTCTCGGAGCTCGATCTCGAGCGCACGATTCCAGATATCATCCGGTACTACTTCGAATGTACGTCGTGTGGAGCCGCGTTTGGACTGATGGTAGAAGCATTTCATGGCCAGGGAGGTCAGTGGTCGAAGCTGTAGCCATGCAATTACGCCGTTTGTTATCTGATAAATCGCTGCAGCTGACACCTAACGGCGCCGGGGCCGGCTGCGCCGGTGATGCGCCTTGTGGCGGGGCCGAGTTTCCTTATTTTAGATAACACTTTCACCCGGGAGTGATGGCGGATGAGCGATGTAACGATGATAGGGCTCGGTGCGATGGGCAGTGCACTAGCGCGGGCTTTTATTGGAGCCGGCCATCGCGTTACTGTCTGGAATCGAACTCCATCAAAAATGAAGCCGTTAACGGAACTTGGTGGTCATGCTGCCTCCAGCATAGCCGAGGCGGTCGAAGCCAGCCCTGTTACCGTCCTTTGCATCGACAACTATGCAATTTCACGCAAGCTGATATCTGAAAGTAACCTCGGACAGTCTTTATCTGGTCGCACCTTGATTCAACTCAGCACCGGTTCTCCTCGGGAATCCCGGGAGTTTGATGATTTCATTCGAGGATTTGATTGTGAGTATATCGATGGCGCAATCATGCCCTACCCGGAGGGCATAGGTGACGAAGATGCAAAATTGCTATTTTCCGGGCCGGAGGACACATACAATCGATGTTATCCTTTTCTCGAGTGTCTGGGAGGGGATCTTAGATACCTGGGCACAAATATCAGTGGGGCGGCTGCTCTCGACATGGCTCTACTTACGCACGATCTCTGTTGTTATCTTGGCCTAATTCACGGGGCAAATATATGCGAATCGGAAGGCATTAGCGTGAGTAATTTTGCTGCAATGTTTCCCGAAGGTAGCAGCACCAGGGAATCAGTAGAGGTGATTCACTCCGACCGATACGATGAGCCTGGTGCAACCTTGGCCGTGTGGGATGGCGCCTTAAGAAGAATTCAAGCCCAAGCGAAAGATTCAGGGATTAACAGCGAAGTTCCGGATTTTATTTCAAGCTTTTTCAAACGAGCTTTGGCAGCTGGATATGGCGAAGAAGATGTAGCCTCAATAATAAAAATAATGCGTGATGAGAATGTCGCATAACAATTGCATGCAGCCGGGCAGCCTTACGGCTGACGGCTGATGCGGGGCGTAACAGATCACGAAGAAGTGGTGCGCAGTGAAAATTTGGGTAGACGCGGATGCATGCCCGCTGGTGATCAAAGAGATATTATTCAGAGCAGCTGAGCGCACGGGAGTGCAGTTGACCCTTGTGGCAAATCAATCTGTGCGCATACCCCCATCTCCCCTGATTAAATTTCTTCAAGTAGCCCGTGGCTTCGATGCCGCGGATAACGAAATTGTCAAAAGACTCAGCGCGGGTGACCTGGTGGTCACGAGCGATATTCCTTTGGCAGCGGAGGTGATAGAAAAGGGAGGGCGTGTGCTGAGCCCACGGGGGGAGCTCCATACTGAGGAGAATATTAGAGCACGTCTCAATATGAGGGATTTTCTCGATACCATGCGGGCTAGCGGACTAGATACGGGTGGCCCGGCGGCGCTTAGTCAAAGTGATAGGAAAGCTTTTGCTGATCACCTCGACAGATTACTAACCAAGGGTGCCGGAAATGCATAGTAAGGCGCTCCAGTTGACGCTCCAAACCGGCGCGGTTGAGTTTGGTCGTCGGAGTCGCGGACACCTCCTGCACAAGGACCTCCCTGTAGAGTTTTTGGTAACAGATACCATTGGCGAAAGAGAAAATGGGACGCATTGACAGCCGTTTATCGGAGCTCGGAGTCGAGCTTCCCGAACCACCGTCGGCTCGGGCGAATTACGTATCATATATCGTCACGGGAAGCCTCGTTTTCGTCGCCGGGCAGCTTTCCGAGCTTGCTGGCGAACAGTACAAAGGCAAGCTTGGAACAGATCTATCGATTGATGACGGCTATCGGGCGGCACGATTGTGCGCGGTCAATCTACTCGCTCATCTCAAGATGGCGTGTGATGGAGATCTTGATCGCGTTGCGCGGGTGGTCGAAGTCGGTGGCTTCGTAAACAGCGCTCCAGACTTCTACGACCATCCAAAGGTATTGAACGGAGCATCAGATCTCCTTCTGGAGGTGTTCGGGGATATCGGAAGACATACGCGTTTCGCCGTCGGAGTGGCAGCTCTTCCGTTCAACTTCGCGATTGAGGTGAAAGCACATTTTGAGATCTCGTAATCAACGCGAGCCAAATGATGCGCTGCACGCGACGGCGTACCGCTACGGGGTCCGCCGCCGCTGAACCTGGTCGTTAGAGCTCGAAGAGGAGAAGTAATTGGCCGATCTGAAGTTCCAAGGCGAGATGGCCCGCATACAGCGGGCTTTGGCGCAGTGCACTGATATGACTGCGCGCCGCAACGCGGTTTTTGCGGCTCTCAATTTGCGGACCGCGGAGCGGGTTTTGGAAGTCGGTTGCGGGGGCGGGTTTTACGCGTATGAAGCTGCGCAATTCGTAGGGCCAGAAGGGGCCGTTCGCGCAATCGATATCAGCGAAGATCAAATCAAGTCGGCGCAAGAGCGTTGCGCGGATGTTCCCTGGGTGAAGTGCAAAGTAGGAGACGCGGTATCGCTCGCTTACGAAGACGCAGAATTTGATGCAATTTACGGAGTGCAGGTGCTCGAGTACCTTCCGGACATAAAACGGGCCCTGCAGGAATTCCAACGCGTGCTCCGGCCAGGTGGTCGGATTGTGATACTGGCGACCAACTGGACTTCCCTCGTCTGGAACTCCAGGCAACCAGATCGAATGAGGAAGGCGCTGGCAGGATGGCGGAAGCATGCGCCGGAATCTGATCTACCAGCGATACTGGCCTCCATGCTGAGAGAGGTCGGATTACGGCTAATCCATCAAGTTTCGGTTCCCGTACTCAACACGTCATATAATCCGAGCACATTGAGCTACTGGGCCGCACGACTCATAAGGGGCTATCTCGTAGCCAGTAAAGCCATGTCGGAGACAGAAGCAACCTCGTGGCTGGATGAGTTCGATGACCTCGAGCGGGAAGGCGCCTACTTCTTCTCTGTTACCCCAGTACTGACTCAGGCGATGAAGGTCAAATGATGTCTAACAAGGCGCCGCAGGCGACGGCTCTGCCGCTTCACGGGCAGTGGGCGGCCGAGCACGTACTTAGTCCGTGTCTGGCCAGCGAAGGACCGCTTCCTTCGGGACATCCGCCCATGTCGTTACGGGTACGAAACCATAAAGCAGTATCTAAAACGTCATCTAACGTGGGGCCGCGCCTTACGGTGCGCTCCGGGTATGATGACCTCTCGAGCTGATATTTGGCCCTCGGGACGACGAAAGAGGTCTTCGAATGCGCTTGCGCAACTGTCATAACTTTCGTGACTTCCGCGAATTGGCCAGGCGCCGGCTGCCCGGTCCGATCTTCGACTACATGGACGGAGCGGCGGACGATGAAGTGACGTATTGCCGGAACACTGAAAGCTTCGAGCGCTGCGACCTGGTGCCCGATGTACTGCGTGGGGTGGAGACCGTCGATCTGTCCGTAACTGTAATGGGTCAAAAGCTTGCATTGCCCTTCTATTGCTCTCCGACCGCCCTGCAGCGTTTGTTCCACCATGAAGGCGAGCGCGCGGTCGCGGCTGCCGCAGCAAAGTACGGGACAATGTTCGGCGTGTCCTCACTGGGAACGGTCAGCCTGGAGGAGTTACGCAAGGCGCACTCGACGCCGCAAATTTATCAATTCTATTTTCACAGGGACCGAGGTCTCAATCGCGCCATGCTTCAACGCGCCAAAGAAGCGGGCGTCGAGATCATGATGCTGACTGTGGACAGCATCACGGGCGGGAACCGCGAGCGGGATTTACGCACCGGCTTCTCGATTCCCTTGAAGCTTACGCTCGGCGGGATGCTTCAATTCGCGATCAAGCCGATGTGGGGCCTGAACTATCTCAGCCACGAGCGGTTCACACTCCCGCAGCTGGACAAGCACGTCGACATGGGTGGCGATGCCATCTCAATCGGGCGATACCTCACCGAGATGCTGGATCCCACGATGAACTGGAGCGATGTGGCCGAGATGGTTCGCGACTGGAATGGACAGTTCTGCCTCAAGGGCGTCATGTCGGTGGGAGATGCAGAGCGCGCAGCAGAGATCGGCTGCACTGGTATCGTGCTGTCCAATCACGGCGGTCGGCAACTGGATGGCTCGCGGGCGGCGTTCGATCAGCTGGCGGAAATCGTCGATGCCGTGGGCGACCGAATTGATGTCATGATGGATGGAGGGGTTCAGCGCGGCACGCACGTCCTGAAAGCGCTTTCGTTAGGCGCAAAGGCCGTGGGTGTCGGGCGCTTCTATCTTTTCCCTCTGGCAGCCGCAGGTCAGGCCGGTGTCGAGCAAGCCATGGGCCTCCTGCGGGCGGAAATCGAGCGGGGAATGAAGCTCATGGGGCGCTCTTCGATCGGCCATCTCTCGCGTGAAAACCTGCGGTTCAGATAGTCAGCGTGTGTCGGCGGCTGATAAATGCTGGCAAAGGGATCGAACGGGAGCGGACGGGTCGAGGTCCGCCACTGACTTTTTAACGTAAGGCATCCCGGGATGCCTACCGAGTTGATTCGACCACAGCGGGGAGAGGTCACGTGATCGTCAGGAGAAAAGAGGACGTCGTCGGCACAAAGGGCGATGCAAGTGGTGAGCGTTGGCGCAGCCTTCGGTTACTTCATCAAGAAGACGGCATGGGCGTTACATTAACGGACTCCATTCTCGAGGCGGGATTCGAGATGCAATTGTGGCAGAAGAATCATCTCGAGGCGTGTTACTGCATAGAGGGGAAAGGGACAGTAGAGGAAGTCGACTCGGGCATTGTTCACGACATAGAACCGGGAACACTTTACGCAATGAATAAACACGATCGGCACCGTATCAAGGCCAAGACGCGTATGCGGATCCTCTGTACCTTCTACCCGGCACTGACAGGACATGAGGTACATGACGCCGATGGCTCCCTTTAGAGAACCCGGCCCGCCTGACAAGCTGCTGCAGCCGGCGGTCAGTCTCCCAATGCAGCCTGTCAGCGATCGCGCTTTATCGTCGGATGTCCGGCGTCGATGACGGGATGAGTCTGCGATCCTGGAAGAACTGGGCTGAGACGCTGCTAGAGAACACGTACGGGCTTTACTTGGCAGGCAGGGATCCCAGAGTTCCGATCGTGGCCAAAATCATAGTGGTGACAGTCGTTGCGTATGCGCTCAGTCCCATTGATCTGGTACCAGACTTCATCCCTGTCGTCGGATACCTCGATGATTTGCTTCTTTTGCCCCTCGGTATATGGGTTGCGGTGCGACTCATTCCGGATGAAGTTTGGCTGGAGTGTCGATTACGTGCAAAGCGAACGCAGATAGACATGAGATCGAATCGCGCCGCAGCAATGGTGATCGTTCTGGTGTGGGTACTGGTGGCGTTGACAGTTTCCATGTGGCTCTATGAGAGTCTTCTGCACTGAAAACAGAGCGTTCGAGAAAAGGCCGCAATGGACGCGGCTGAACATCGGCGGGTTTCCCTGGCGAACCGCCGCTACCATCGGGCTCGGTCGTTACAGGGGAGAAANNTGTAAGGAGCGCAGCAATGAACAAACGTCACACACCAGCCTCGGTGGCCGAACCCTTCGGGCCCTACAGCCATGCCGTCGAGGTTCCGCCAGGCTCGCGCATGCTGTATATCTCGGGTGAGGTCGGTGCAAAGCCGGATGGAACCGTCCCGGCCGATATAGAAGAACAAGCAGAATGCCTCTGGCAGAACATCTTCGCAATTCTGAAATCCGCTGGCATGGGAGTCGAAGATCTGGTGAAGATCACCACCTATCTCGTGCGAGAGGAAGATCTCGCGGTCGCGGGAGCGGCCCGCGCCAAATACTTTGGTGAATCTCGACCAGCCTCGGCAACCTTAATCGTCCCTGCTCTGATAAAACCAGGCTGGTTAATTGAGATCGAAGCGGTAGCGGCAAAGTCGGATTGACACTTGAAGATGACCTGGAGCAGGGCTTCTGGTCGCCGTAATTGGAAATGACGACATATCGATTCTTGGCAGATAACAAGGCGCTGAAGCCGTCTTCGGTTGGGCGCGAGCGTTAGGCAGCATTACCACGGAAGATACAATCTGACGTTTTATTTCTGATGGCACAGCTGTCCTTGGGTCTTGCTGGTTTCGCCGGCGTGGTGGTTATGCTCGGTCACGGGCCGGGAAAGTGGCACCCTGCAGATGCCCTGCGAATTCGCTGTCTACTCACGGCAGTCTTTGCGACTTTTTTCGCTTCTGGTCGTGTTTATTGCATACTATTTGTCACTCGCACTTCAGGCGGGCGACGCCGATCCATCGTGAGAGGTGCTGCAATTCCGCTTCAAGGTTTTGTTCCGGGCAGCAGCGATTCTCGCGGCCCTGGCGCAGCTTCCAATTGTTCTTGGAATTGGTGACGAGAGAGCCTTCCTACTGTTTTTTGCCGGACTGTCGTGGGGTCTGTTCTCCGGCGCCCTGGTTTTTCAACGCCTGATACATATCCGCCCGCGGGAAAGCTAATCGAGAGGTCCGCCGGATTTCGATGGCTCCACTGCTGAAATAAAAGCCGCCGGATCCGCCTGGTGCGAAAAGAAGCTGGACGAATGGATACACGACTCGAGCGATGGGATTCCTGTTACAATGGCCCTTGCCGCCGGCAGGTCAGAAAATTCGAACGACCGGCTGAATCCGGTTATGTTGCCGATGATTGGAGATGGATCCCCCCACGCGAGTCTCTAATTCGACGAGCAACACCACGAGATCCGTTCACGAAGAATAGCGAGAACAAACACGTAACAGGGCCCTGCAGCGGATGAAAAGGCCACGACGAAGCTTGGTTGCTCGCCTCCTCGGAAATCTCTTCCAAATCGATTTGCGACGGGTAGAGCAGAATTCAAGACCCAACTAGATGCCGAACGGGGAGGCTGAAATGAGTGAAAATTTAGGACAAGCGCAACTGTTTTTCGAAGCCTGTGAGACCGGAAAGGGTTGGGAAGGTTGCAAAGCGTACTGCCATCCTGATGCAACATTCTCGGCGCAAACGGGTGTTCTCGCTGATATCGATACTCTTGAAAAGTATACGGAATGGATGAAGAACCTGTTGATTCCGGTACCGGATGGTCATTATGAGTTGAAATTCTTCGCCGAGGACGAAGGGCGTAATTGCGTGGCGGCTTTTGGTGTCTTTCACGGTACGCAAACGGGACCGGGCGGGCCGGGTGAGCCGACCGGCAAGTCAGTGGCAGCCGACTACGTCTACGCAATGGAGTTTGACGGTAATCGCATCCGGCACATGACAAAAATCTGGAACGATACGATCAGCCTTCAACAATTGGGTTGGGCGTAGATTACGGTCAACCAAAAGGTTGCCAGGCACACAACTGAGCTGCACCTGCTTAGAAGTCAGTGAAAGTGCAGCTCATTGTGAACGTCATTCCAACAATGGAATCTGAGCATGGCTGTAAGAGAATCCTTCAGTGGGGGGTGTCGCTGCGGCGCTATCCGTTACCATGTATCCGGCCCTCCTGTCATGGTGGAATATTGTCACTGTGAGAGTTGCAGAAGAAGTAGCGGAAGTGCCGTATCGGTCCTGGCCGGCTTTTCGCGGGAGGGGTTCGAGATCCTCCATGGCTCGCCTACCGACTATGAATCGACGCCTGTTGTCAAAAGGAGTTTCTGTGGAGTCTGCGGTTCACCGCTCTTTTATGCGAATCAGGAATATCCGGATGAGGTGTATATCAGTATCGGGAGTTTCGACGAGCCCGAAGAGCTTCCTCCCGATCGGCATGTATGGGTATCCGAGAGAATCAGCTGGCATCGAATTTTGGATGACTTGCCACAGTATGAGCAGTTCAGTGGCACAGCGTCTCCTGAGGGCGCGGCTCCTTACAAGAGACCAGAAAACTGTGGTGCCTGAATACGCGTAATTCTGAACTTCCATGCCGTGCTAAAACGGCGCTTCGGTTGCCGCCCGGTCTTTCGAAGCAATTTCATGGCTCTGGCAAATCAGAAAACCCCATAAAATTCATGTTCGAAAAAATGGATGACCCACTAAATACAAAGTACACCCTACTGGAGAGGGTCAAGTTGCAGACGGAAATAATCATTCCGATCCTCGAGGCGCTGAGGGAAGAATTGGGCGAAAAGCGTGCAAATGAGATTGTTTACTCGGCGCTTCGGGAATGGTGGCGGCAGTCATATCGGAAAATCGGCGCTCAATCATCTGATCGTGGCAAG
>JABAOE010013353.1_pt1 | contig 40712 bp, 43 predicted proteins | sample 7062141 | NCBI WGS metagenome assembly JABAOE01 (sample SAMN14538627, study PRJNA623070) | marine sediment metagenome | biome: marine biome [ENVO:00000428]; feature: marine pelagic biome [ENVO:01000023]; material: deep marine sediment [ENVO:00002113] | place: India: Gulf of Khambhat ...
ATCTGAGGACGCTTGTGCTTGATCGGCCTCTCGAATTTCGACCGTCTCCTCCGAGGATGGCGGTAGTTGGATGGAAAGACTTGCCGAAGCCGATGTCTCTTCGGTCGTGTTTATCTTGTCCTCTTCATCTTCTGGCTTCAACGCACTTGTCAGTTGGTCCTGACCGAATTTCCATGGACTTGTGAGCAGGGAGTTCCATGAAAAAATCCCTCCTTTCACCATTTCCTCGGACGGAACAGTGGATGCCAAGTCTGGGATAGGAGCCGCCGATTCCAGGTCAGGCAGAGATGCCACTTCAGCCAGAGCAGATGGGGAGGGAGGCGTATCAGGAACGTGGTCTGGAATGGGAATCGAAGACTCTTCCACATCTTCCGAGGGCATCGGAGCAGAAATCGCTTCTGAGACCCCCTCCTGTTGAATTTGCATGGAGGGACTGTCTGGCGCTTGGGACGATGGCGTAGGTGGAGCCCCGTTAGCGTCGGACCTCGTTGAGGTCGAGTCGACTTCGGGAACCGCAGAAGAAGCCTCTCCGACGCAGTCAGAAGAAGACACCTTCAGGAGACTGTCTTCGCTACCAAAGTCACCCCGCACAGCGCTGGGCATCTTCTCAACAGGGGAAGCTTCGGGCGGCTCACTGAGGCGAAACGATGGCTCTTCTTGAGGGGTTTCCTTGACAACGGATGGCGAAACGGGAAATTGGAGTGGTGGCTCAGGCTCTTGCATCAACGAAAGCGAAGAAGTTTCGGGAGAGTCCTCGACCTGTTCCCATGGCTTCACTCCAGTCATCGGCTCGATGGTCGCTGAAGCGCCAGAAGAGGTATCCGAGACCAAAGAAGAAGATGGCGCTCCAACTCCTTCTTCGCCCGGCCCAGCTGGTGACTGCGCAACCAATTCTCCCGTCTGTGGATCGAAGAAAGCGGCAAGACGAAAGGCGACAGGACTCTTAGGCGCCAAGTCTCTTATTTTTGCATAGAGCTGGGAGGCACGATGAGGATTCTCCGGTTCTGGATCTTCGATCAGGATGTCAACGATTTTGCCATACTCGGTCACTGCATCGAGCGTATTTCCTTTGTCCTGACAGATGGTACCAAGGCGCTCCAAATAGGGAACACACCGTGGACCAGCAACTAAGTACTCCCGAAGCAAGGATTCAGCTAGCCAGTAATCCTGCCGCTCAAACGCTTCGTCAATGAGTGAGTCGAACGCTTGTCTTGCAGGGATCAGGCTCCCCAAGCGAAGGTGCAATGTGGCAAAGAGCCGACGCGCCTCCATATTGTGCGGATCGAGCGCTAGCAATTCTTTGAGGACTGCTGAGGACCGCCCATACTTACCCGCATTCATCTGCGTTATGGCGTCTTCAAGCAGAGCACTCTTCTTGCTGTAGCCAGCAACACCCCGTTTGCGACCGCGGGGAGCAGCCTTTTTGTCTGACTTTAGAGGGGCTTTCTTGTCGGAACGCACGGTATAACCTTAGCAGATCCTTATGAGGTTGGAACCTGCTCCAGTGGCCGATTCTGTCCCACAAAAGGACAAGGGGGATGGATAATCGAATGGGGACGACGCTGTTAAAGAGAATGCAATCTAGGTGCCCTATCCAATCCCCCCCCATAATTTTCTAGAATCCCTTAATAATTGAGTTGTTAAGCGACTTCTCCAATCTCGTTCAAGAGACGAGCCACCAAATTTGGCCGAAAGGCAGAAACAGTCTCCCCAGCGTGTACCAAGTGAAAGAAAGGGAAGTTACGAGGAGAAAATGACCTCTGGGAGTCACGAGCGACAGACGAACGGAACAGGACCCGACCTATCCCGTCAGAAAAGCCTCTATCCACCATGATCGCTAAGGACTTCTGTGCGACTTGATCGATGGAGACTTATTCATAGACATAGGGAATGAACATTGCACTGTAGATTAAGGCGGGCCTGGTTTACCAAGAGCATCCAGAGTTCCCCCCTTTACGAAGCTTAGGCCGTGGCTAAAGGTCTTCGGACAGCCTTTCACACGCATGACGTTTCGAGGTTCGTCCACAAGCGACCGCGTTGGCTCAGGGTGGTGATCCCTTGACAGGACTTCTCACAATGGTCGAAGGCCATAAAAATCTCAACGAAGACCTGTGGCTGCTTCAGAAGCATGCGGTGGCGAACAATTTCGGCCAAGCTCTGGCGATGAGTGCTGGGTGTGGCAAGCTTTGTTTACCACCTACGCGCTTTGTGGCCACCCCTTCTCCCGACAACCGATCAATCGCCCACCAGCACTCCTTAGCTCAGGCTGTCTTCACGCACGAAGACACGCTAGCACCTGGCTGGATACCCAAAATTCTGGCATCCATACTGCTAGACAATACCCTCAATACGTAACGTCCTCCGTAGGGGTTCTCGGCCATCTCCTTTGGATGCCGGTCCACCGATGGTTGTGTCATCCAATTGCCCTGTGATACGGTCAAATGCTTTCCTATTCACAAGGGCAAGAACGAGCGATCGGATCCGCCATGCATCATTTTTCTTCATCCGAATACTCGTGGAACACGCGGAAGGGTAGTGCTCTCCTCCTCGTGTCTCTCCTGCTCTCGTCTTCGTTGCTTTCTCCTCCTACGATCTTAGCCGAAACCGCCCGTGCGCAGCCGGCGAAGGTCGCTCTTGATTTCCACGATGTAGAGATCCCTGTCTTCGTTCGTTTTATCAGTGAGCTGACCGGAAAAAACTTCGTCCTGGATGAAACCGTTAAAAAGCAAGGAGGAAAGATCTCCATCTTTTCTCCCACAAAGGTTACCCCTGCCCAGGCCTACAGTATGTTTGTCTCAGCGCTAGAGGTCGCTCGGTTGGCCGTCGTCAATAAAGGGAGTGTGCATCAGATCGTTCAGATGGGAGATCTCCCTCCCGAACGTGGCGTGTTTGTTTATAAACTTAAACATGCCAACGCCACGGATTTGGCTACCGTCTTGACTAATCTGGTTGCACGATCTCAAACCGTCGCGCAAAGAGCGCCGGGCGCGAAGCCTCCGATCAGGCCACTGACGGAATTCGAGGCCCCCGTCCAAGTCTTTGCCGATAAGCCGACGAATTCCATCATTATTAGCGCCACTAAAACCGCTTACAGACGTCTTCAGTCAGTGATTCGCGATCTGGACACTAGACGCAAACAGGTGTTCGTCGAGGCGGTCATTCTTGAAGTGCAAGTCGATCGGCTCAGACAAATCGGCACCGATCCCACCCAAGTTCTGGGGGCATTCCAAGAAGGATCCCTCGGCTTCCTCGGCGGGCTCAATCGGGCGCCGGAAGATCTTGCATCGGTCGCTCAGACCATCGGTGGCCTTGCAGCCGGTGGGGCAACGGGGGGCGCGGTTACGGTCCTCAACACAGTCAATGTCCGAGCCTTCATGCAGTTGCTCCTGAACCTCACCGACACCAACATCCTCTCTACCCCACAAGTCCTCGCCGCGGATAATCAAAAAGCCAAAATCGTGGTCGGCGAAAATCGCCCGTTTCCGACTGGGCAAGCCCAGGGGATCACCGGTGGGACGCTCGTCACGATCGAACGAAAGGACGTGGGCGTAACACTAGAGTTGACCCCCCAAGTGCTCGAGGACGATCGCATCCGTCTAGAAATCAAGCAGGAGATTACCGCAATATCGGAAAACGTGGCTCAAACGATCGGATCCGGCGACGCCAGTGTTCCTGTGGGCCCTACCACCACAAAGCGGTCTATGGAAACGACAACTATCGCACGAGATCAACAAACCCTCGTTGTTGGAGGGCTGGTGCGAGACAACCTCACGATCAACGAGCAAAAGGTCCCGTTATTGGGCGATATTCCATGGCTGGGATGGCTCTTTAAATCCCAATCCCGCCAAACCGAGAAACTTAACCTCCTCGTTTTCTTGACCCCTAACATTGTCCATGACGATCAGGACATACTTGATCTGAATACCAGAAAAGCAAAAGATCTCAATGTCCTGCAACGCGATAACCGGATCGAGGAACCAACGAGGCTCAAGCAGGACGTGCTTGAAAAACTTGATCGTCAGACTCCCTCACCCTCGCCTCCAGACGAACCCCCAGCCGAGCAGCCCTAGTCCGTCTCTGCGCTACAGCCCCCACCTCCGAGGGATGGTATTGCTCGCTTCTGCAGCGCTACACTGTAGCGATCGGAGCAACCACTGGGGAGTGAGCACATGTCCGACTCCCGTACATACCATCGATTTGCCGTGACTTACCCGGTGATCTTCGGCGGCGCGCCGTTCGTCGGAGAAGGCACTGTCTCTGACCTCTCACCCACCGGCTGTTCAGTCGCATCAGATCGGACCGTCCTGGCAGGCAGCTACATTAAATTGAGCGTCATTATGTCTGATCCCACCCAGTCCCTCTTTATCGAATTGGGAAAAGTCCGGTGGGTCCACGAGAAGAAGTTCGGCGTAGAGTTCATCCGGCTTCCGACCCTCGCTCGTCACCGCCTTGATCGCGTGCTATGGGAACGACTAGCACCCCTGCTTGCAGTTCGGACGGGCCCTGTTTCGCTCGAAGAGCTATCCTCAAAGCCCCGCTTGTAGCGGAGGTATCACAACCTGCAAAAATATCACCCCCACGCCTTGTTTCGCATGTTCTAGTTGGCAAGATTGTCCACATTCATTCGATGTTCCACTCATGTATGGTCGGGTGCATGAATCCACTCCGATCTTTCATGTCAGAACCTCTGTGAGATCGATCAACTTCACATCCCAGGATCTCTGTAAGTACGAGATTCGCCTGAGCGCGTCTCTCTTCCATCAGACCCCCAAAGAGACTCGTCAGATTCACCCCTGCAGCACTCTCTCGGACAGAAGTTGCCGAAGTCGCTCAGCGCAAGGATCGCCCCTCGATTCATTGACAAGCATCATTCGGCACACCGTTCATGACCTACCTCCAAAAGCATTGTGACGAAACAACACGGGTGATCGTGGCAGAGGGCTCCCTAATTCAGTGGCGCGTTGACTAAGTCCCCTCAGCAGCGTATCGTTTCACTTATCCTGGGATCGGAATTCACAAGAGGCGTTCCACGCAAGAGGCTTCACCACGTGCGACAAGGAGGGCACCGGATGTGAGTTATATGCACCCTTGCGCTCTGCAAAGCGCGGCAAGGCGTGTGTGGGCATGAAAAGGTCATGCTAAGCGTCGCCTTGCTCGCAGTCGCCCGATTTGGCACCTACTTCCTGATCGGCTGATCCGAAGATGTTGTCCACACCGATTAGGTTGGGGGTGGGTTCTCTTTCTGCTACTTCTTCGTAATGGTCTCAATCGCCACCAGCCACGATCCAAAGCTCGCGCGACAACTCATTCTCGATGAATTATTCGATCTCTTGCTCTACAAGGCGCTGCGCGAGGTAACGGCGCCGGATGTGCACGAAACGCTCGATGACCTGATCAAAGTGGAGACCGCGCATCTAGCCTTTTGGCAGAAATTCTTCGATCTCAGGCTCGACCGTCTCGATATCGGCAGGCGAATCAAACTGTCGGTCATGATGCTGGTTTGTCGTCTTTTCGGCACGACCGCGGTCCATTTGATTCTTGAAGCGATTGAGGTCCATGGGGTACGCAAATACTTGGCCATCTGGCGTGAGTACCAGCACCTGCCACTGGGTGAGGCCCTGCGGGGTATTCTGATGGATGAGTTCAAACATGAAGACATACTAGTCACGGCGCTGACACAGCGAAAGATAAACGCCGAGAAGATCCGTAATATTTTTTTGGGATTGAACGATGGCCTCGTGGAGATCCTGGGCGCCGTGAGCGGTTTCTTCGGTGCCTTCGGCAGCGCGACAATGGTACTGATCGCCGCTTCGACCACGGCAGTCGCCGGTGCCCTGTCGATGGGCGCAGGTGCATTCCTGGCGCTGAACTCCGAGAAAGAGGTGAAATCGACTGAAGTCGACAAAAAGATCTTCTTGGGTGAAGAATCAGAGTCACGCCCAATGGAAGAGCAGCCCTTATCGTCGGCCCTGGTGGTGGGATCCGCCTACCTATTGGGGGCTGGCGTGCCTGTGCTGCCGATCTTGATCGGAGCCCAGGATGCGATGTCCTCAGTCCTCACCGCCGGACTCATGGTAATTTTAGTCTCGACAATCCTTTCTTTTCTCTCCGGCATGGACATCAGGCGACGCATCGGGCTTAACCTGATAATCATCACGATTGCCGTGGGGGTAACATACGGCATCGGGATGCTGGCCAGATATGTCTGGGGAATCCACACATAGAGCAAATCCATCACACCTACCTTCCTGGCCTTCCCTCACTCACTACATACACATGTTTGGGATACTCGAAGGCGCTACGATCTATGCGGAAGGCAAGTAGGAGGTGTGAATTCCTGCTACCCATGTCTGATCTTCGAAAGAACTGCCAGCTCCCCAATGACAACCAGGATCAGCAGATGTATCAGGAAGCATTTCTCAAAAGGAAGTGCGCCATTGACCTCCCATTTGCCCCGAGAGTTATTACGGAAGTTGGGGAATTTCGCCTACATGTCGGCCGTGTTTACTTATCGTTTTCCGTTGGCCTTGTACTCACCATAGAATCAGACTCGCAAAACCATCACCTGCTGACGTGCAACACAAACGAGTACCCAAATGGCCGTCGTTTCATTTACGTATTATGTATACGCAACCCAAGATAAGGGTCATAAATCCGTTACGGAATGTTAACTTGTTCCTGCACAAAGGAGTAGGCTGATCGAACGGCGCCATGAGGCCATACCGTCAATTTCTACCCAAGAGCTTCTGCGAGAAGCCAAGACTGACTCGATCAAATATTGAAGCTGAATGTCGAAGGAGCAGAGAAAAAGCGCTTCGAAGACTAGTCCAGCGGCAGTGATATGCGCACACAGGCGCGCATGGATCGTGGAGCTGCCCAACCACTTCAAATATTTCAATATAGGGACACCAGAAAGGACTCTGGCCGACCAGAATTTTCACCACCCCAAGATTAAATAAGTGCTTTGGTCATGCGCGGGAATCGACGCCTCTAATAGGCTGAANNTCCCGATTTCAGCGGGATTCTTGACGATCTTCACTCCTGCCGCTTCGAGTGCTTTCATTTTCTCCGCAGCCGTTCCTTTGCCTCCAGATATAATCGCGCCAGCATGGCCCATGCGGCGCCCAGGGGGGGCTGTGATGCCTGCAATGAAACTCACGACCGGCTTCTTGACGTTCTTCTTGATGAACTCGGCGGCTTTTTCCTCCGCATCGCCGCCGATCTCGCCAATCATGACGATCGCCTTGGTTTCTGGATCTTGCTCAAAGAGCGGCAACACATCGACAAACCCCGTTCCGTTGACCGGATCTCCGCCGATGCCAACGCAAGTCGTCTCGCCCAGATTGAGCGTCGAGAGCTGGTGCACGGCCTCATACGTGAGGGTCCCACTGCGCGACACCACCCCGACGATACCCTTCTTATGGATGAAGCCCGGCATGATACCGACCTTGGCTTCGTCTACCGTGATCACGCCCGGGCAGTTTGGGCCGATCAATCGGACATCACGACCCCGTAGGGCCCTCTTGACCTTCACCATGTCATTTACCGGAATTCCTTCGGTGATACAGATCACTAACTTGATCCCCGCATCAGCCGCTTCCAAAATCGCATCGGCGCAAAACGCCGGCGGGACAAAAATGAGCGAGGTATCGCATCCGGTCTTCTTAACTGCCTCAATCACTGTGTTGAACACAGAGATGCCCTCTACCTCCTGGCCTGCCTTCCCCGGCGTAACACCCGCCACCACCTTCGTGCCGTAGGCCTTGCACTGCGTCGCATGGAACGAACCTTCTTTGCCCGTAATCCCCTGCACCACCACCCGCGTTGTTTTATTGACGAGAATGCTCACGATGAACCTCTTTTTCTATCGTCCTCTTCCAGAGGGCGTGCTAAGCGGAGCCTTTTACGCCACTTTTCCTGTCACTTTCACAATCTTTTGCGCAGCTTCCCACAAATCATTTGCCACTTCCAGCTTCAGGTCTGACTCGGCGAGCAGCTTGCGCCCTTCTTCTGCGTTTGTACCCTGTAACCGGACAACTAGCGGCACATTAATCTTCGCTTCCTTCGCCGCCTCGATCACCCCCTGCGCGATCCGCTCGCAGCGGACGATGCCGCCAAAGATGTTGATGAAGATGCCCTTCACGTTTGGGTCTTTAAGGAGAATGCGGAAGCCTGCTGCCACTGTCTCTTTTGTCGCGCCACCGCCAACATCCAAGAAGTTTGCCGGCTCGCTGCCCGCCAGCTTGATTACGTCCATCGTTGCCATCGCAAGACCTGCGCCGTTCACCATGCACCCGATGTTGCCATCTAACTTTATATAGTTCAGATTGTTTTCATTAGCTTCGATTTCCAACGGTTCTTCTTCGTTCAAGTCCCGCATCTGCTGAACGTCCTGATGCCTAAAAAGACCGTTATCGTCGAACGAGACTTTTCCGTCTAGAGCTACCAGTGTCTTTTCCTTCGTGATAATGAGGGGATTGATCTCGACCAACGACGCATTCTTCTCCATAAACAAGCGATACAGGTTGCCAAGCATCTGAACAAACGGGTTGACCGCGGTCGGCTCGAGCGTCTGGAGACCCAACCCAAACGCAACGTTACGACCGTTGTGCCCCTGGAAACCGACTGCGGGATCAATCGCTTCCTTAACGATCTTTTCCGGTGTTTTCGCCGCCACTTCTTCGATTTCCATCCCGCCTTCAGTGCTAGAGATAAACGTCGGCCAGCCGGTGTCTCGGTCGACTAAGAGGCTCAGGTACAATTCCTTGCTAATATTTGCGCCTTCCTCTATCAACAGCCGACAGACCTTGCGACCCTTCGGACCGGTCTGGTGCGTGACGAGCGTCTTGCCGATTAGCTCCTTGGCCAGGCCCGCGACGGCGTTCTTATCCTTCGTAATTTTTACCCCACCTGCTTTGCCACGGCCACCGGCATGGATCTGTGCCTTCACCACCCACACTGGTGTAGTCAACTCGTTGGCCCAGGCAGTCGCCGCGTCAGGAGCGACGATCTCCTTCCCGCGTGGAACCGGCACGCCAAATTGCGAAAATAACTGCTTCGCCTGAAACTCATGAACATTCATTTCATCTCCTTGTGCAACGGGCGCGACGAGCCAGACTCACGGGAAGCGCAACCAATTCTGGCACCTGTCTCGCTATTTTCGCTTTCCTCGGATGTCTCACTACCCTACTTTCCTTGTATACGCTGGCAGAATCATCGGAGAGCTGACACCACTCAGATTCCCATGCTCTTTGCCTTCTTCGCGGAACCGTTGCAGATGCTTTAACGTAAGCTTCCCCTGTTTCAACGATCCAGCCCGAGCAGCAGCCGTGAGACCTGACCGCCTCCCGAAGACCATCAAGTCTAGAAGAGAATTGCCCATCAATCGGTTACGGCCATGCAAGCCCCCTGACGCTTCACCGGCCACGAAGAGATTCTTCACATTGGTTTCCGAGTTTGTATCGATCTTCACTCCACCATTCTGGTAGTGGAGAGTCGGAAAGATCAACACTGGATCCTTGCTGATATCAATGCCGAACCGCTCGAATTGGAGCATCATCGCAGGGAAATGTTTCTCGACTGTTCCTGGCCCATGCTCGACATCCAACAGCGGCGTATCCAACCACACACCGACACGACCCGACATCGTTCGGATACCCCGGCCTTCTTCGCACTCACGGATTATCGAAGACGACACCACATCGCGCGTGTCAAGTTCGTTGACAAATCTCTCACCGTTCGCGTTAACGAGCTGGCCACCTTCCGAACGAATCCCCTCTGTGACAAGCGCCCCAACCAGCTGCTCAGGATAGACTGCACCCGATGGATGATATTGAAACGTATCAATGTGAGCCAACTTAGCACCCATCCGATAAGACAGACAGAGCCCGTCCCCTGTCGCTCCATAGTGATTGCTCGTTGGGAACCCTTGGATGTGGAGTCGACCAATTCCACCGGTCGCCAGAACGATGGATTTCGCCGCAACAACCACAAACCGCTGATTATCAAAATCTTTCAATATAGCCCCAGCGCAGGCTCCTGCTTCGTCACTGAGCAGTTCGACCGCTGCACAGAATTCCAGTAGCTGAACCTTTTGATTCAGCACTTCGTCCTTCAACACCCGCATGATCTCCAGCCCGGTGTAGTCGGAGCAGGTCAAGAGCCGCGGCTTCGAACTACCGCCTCCTTTCTTGACTTGGAGGTTTCCGTCGGCCTGGCGATCGAACAGCACTCCAAGGTCGATCAACCATTTCGCAATCGAAGGGCCTTCTTCCACCATCACCTTGAGCAGATCATGGTCGTTCTCCATATGGCCACCCTTCAACGTATCGATAAAGTGGGTGACAGGAGAATCTTCTGGAGCGACAGAGATCTGCATTCCACCCTGCGCCATAACACTGTTGGAATCACCCAACCGCAGCTTGGTCGCCATCATCACCTTCGNNGCAGCGGCGCACCCAGCTCCACCACCACCAATCACCAACACATCCGTCGTGTGGTGGGGCGTTAAATCCATATCGTAGCCGATTGGACTGTCCCCTTCGAGCAAGGTAGCTAGCTCAACAACAGTCTTCTCATGTGCATTCGGCCCGAACCGGATTGGCCGATACGCGCTGGCACGAAAATCAGGGTGGTACTTGTGAATCAGCTGGTCGCGGTCAGCAGAAGAGAATTTGGGAATGGTCTGCTTGCGGCGGGCGTCACGAGTCTTGTGAACATTTTGCTGGAGCGCGTGGATGTCCATCTTTTCAATCGGTCAATCGTCATTCGTCAATGATCAATCACGGTATCTGAGGGCCAGCCTGGCATGATTGACGGTTGACAAGTCACCAATGAGCCCTCACTTTACCGTTGCACAATGAACGGCCAGTTCCTTTTCGTTCATCTGGAGGATCTTCTTCCACTCATCGGCAAAGCGACCATCCTCAATCTCTTTAATACGTGAATCCAAACCCTCCGGTCTTCCAGCGAAATGCGCACCTTGCGCCCGGCTGACATAGAGCGCTACGAGATTGGGGGCGATATCTGCGATGCAGACTGGCGTGCACATACCGCACATGACACAGTCCATGAACATTTCGGAAACATTCTTGAAATCCCCAAAGACGGCTTTCCACACCCCTTCACGCACATCAATGCTTTGGGGACAGGCCTCCGTACAGGCATTGCAGTTGCGGCAGAGCGGGGCCTCCGGATAGAGATTGAACAGATCCTGCTTTGGATCTTGCAGCTTCTGGATATCGTAGACAGCTTTGCGGGCAGGGAACGGCGGCATCATAGTAAAAGACATGCCTTCCTGCACCGCCGTTTGGCAGGCAAGGCAGGTTTTCACCTTGGGATCGTCTTTCGTGCGATAGTAGGTCGCGCATGCACCGCAGAATCCGCCAAGACAGCCGACCCCACGGACAACCTCCTGGCCCGCATACCACATGGCTTTGATGACCGTGATCCCCTCCGGCACCTCATATTTCTTGCCAGAGATCTCAATCATCACCATTCGAGGCTTCAGCACCTCAGGCTGGTCGATGATGTTAGTGCCCTCTGTTGCCATACCTTTCAGCTCTTCGCCCCCAGTGTTAAGTCATGTCTTGAGGCCGATTAGCGAACTGCTGACCGCTAACTGTCTTTCCGTTAGGCAAAAGAATCTATAATCCGGTTCAACGTCGGGCTTGGACGCATGGATTTCGACGCCTTGGCATCGTCCGGGTGATAGTACCCTCCGATATCAACCGGCTTACCCTGCGCGGCCAACAGCTCGGCGTCGATCTTCGCCACATGGTCGTTCAGATCCTGGGCGATCTTCGTGAATTTCTCCGCGATCTTCTTATCCTGCGTCTGTGCAGCCAAAGCTTGCGCCCAGTAGAGCGCCAGGTAGAAGTGGCTGCCTCGATTGTCGATTTCGCCGACCTTACGGGCTGGGGACTTGTTACTCTCCAAGAACTTCGCGTTGGCTTGGTCGAGCGCGTCGGCCAAAATCTTGGCTACCTGATTGTCTCCCACTTTGGCCAAATGCTCCAGGGAAGCGGCCAGTGCGAGGAATTCGCCCAAGGAATCCCAGCGGAGATAGCCCTCTTGCTGGAACTGCTGCACGTGCTTGGGCGCCGATCCCCCTGCCCCGGTTTCGAAGAGTCCGCCCCCATTCAGCAAGGGAACGATTGAGAGCATCTTAGCGCTGGTCCCGATCTCAAGAATTGGGAAGAGGTCCGTCAAGTAGTCACGCAGTACGTTCCCCGTGACGGAGATCGTATCCTTGCTTTCCTTCATCCGGTCCAGCGAGAAACGAGTAGCCTCGGACGGAGGCATGATCCGGATGTCGAGGCCATTGGTGTCGTGTTTGGGTAGGTACTGATTGACCTTCTTGATCAGCTCCGCATCGTGAGGACGTTCCTTGTTGAGCCAGAACACCGCCGTCGCACCGGTGGCCCTAGCCCGATTCACGGCTAGTTTGACCCAATCTTGGATCGGCGCATCCTTCACTTGGCACATACGCCAAATGTCGCCTTCTTCCACCTTGTGCTCAAGCAGGGTCTTCCCTGATGCATCTACCACCCGCATCGTGCCGTTGCCTGGCGCCTTGAAAGTTTTATCATGAGATCCGTACTCTTCCGCGGCCTGCGCCATGAGCCCGACATTGGGGATGCTCCCCATGGTACGTTGATCGAACGCCCCATGTTTCTTACAGAATTCGACGACTTCCTGATAGACCGAGGCATAGCTAGAATCAGGAATGACGCATTTAGTATCGGCCAGTTTCCCGTCTGGCCCCCACATCTTTCCGCCCTCACGGATGACCGGCGGCATAGAGGCATCAATGATCATATCGCTGGGTACATGTAGATTGGTTATGCCCTTGTCGGAATTCACCATCGCCATCGACGGCCGCTTCTTGTAGATCTCCTGAAGATCAGCTTCGATGGCCTTCCGCTGGTCGTCCGGCAAGGCCTTGATCTTGATGTACAAATCAGCGAGTCCGTTGTCCGGATCGACACCGAGTTTCTGGAATGTCGCAGCATGCTTCTCGAACACATCCTTGTAATAGACGGACACCGCATGGCCAAAGATCTTCGGATCCGAAACCTTCATCATAGTGGCTTTCATATGCAGCGAGAACAACACATCTTGCTTCTTGGCATCTTGGATTTCCTCTTCAAGAAATTGGCGCAATGCCCGTTTGCTCATGAAGGTGGCGTCAATCACCTCGCCAGCCTGGAGCGCTAGTTTCTGCTTCAACACGGTCGTTTTCCCATCCTGACCGGTGAACTCGATGCGAGCCTCTGTCGGCGCAGCCATTGTCATCGACTTTTCATTCGACCGGAAATCTCCACTTTGCATGTAAGCCACATGAGTCTTGGAATCGGAGCTCCACGCGCCCATTTTGATTGGATGCTTCTTCGCATAGTTTTTCACCGAAAGCGGCGCCCGGCGATCGGAGTTTCCCTCACGCAACACTGGATTCACGGCGCTGCCCTTGACCTTGTCGTAACGCGCCTTTATGTCCTTTTCCTTGTCGTCCTTCGGATCCTCGGGATATTCGGGCAGCTTATAGCCTTGGCTCTGAAGTTCCTTAATAGTCGCTTTCAATTGTGGAATGGACGCGCTGATATTTGGCAGCTTAATGATATTGGCTTCTGGAGTCTTAGCGAGTTCGCCCAACTCAGCCAAAGCATTAGGCTGTTTCTGCTCCGCCGTCAAATATTCTGGAAATACAGCGGTGATTCGACCAGCCAGCGAAATATCCCGCAATTCCACCACCACGCCCGCGGCCTTGGTGAACGCGTTGATGATCGGCAAAAACGAATAGGTTGCCAGCATTGGTGCTTCATCGGTCTTGGTATAGATGATTTTGGATGCTGTAGTCGTCATGATTTGTCCCCTCTCCCCGTAGCTTATGAATCAGACTAATCAGTTCAGCGCATTCAACGCGGAACCAGCCTTGAACCACGCAAGCTGTTGCTCGGTCATGCTGTGGTTCGCCTTGATGGTGAGTGTTTGGCTATCCCCCTTGTGGATCGATACATGCACCGGCTTGCCAGGAGCCAGGTCACTGAGCCCTTTCACGCTAATGCGATCATTTTGGTCAATCTTCTCGTAGTCCTTCGGGTCAGAGAAGGTCAACGCCAATATCCCTTGTTTTTTCAGATTGGTCTCATGGATGCGCGCAAAGCTCTTGGTGATAACTGCACGCACGTTCAGGAAGCGTGGCGACATGGCTGCATGCTCGCGGCTACTGCCTTCACCATAGTTCTCATCACCGACGACAACCGAGCCAACCCCCTTGGCCTTGTAGGCGCGGGCAATCGCCGCGATGTTCAGATTTCCCTCGCCAGTTAGCACGTTCGTACCCTTACCGGACTCCGACGAAAATGCATTGTTGGCCCCGAGAAACATGTTGTCGCTGATCTTGTCCAAATGCCCTCGGAACTTGAGCCAGGGCCCGGCAGGCGAAATATGATCCGTAGTGGTCTTGCCCTTAGTTTTGATCAGCAACGGTAACTTGTCGAAGTCCTTCCCGTCCCAGCGCGGGAACGGTTGCAAGAGCTGCAATCGCTCGCTGGTCGGCGGAATGTCGACGGTGAGCGCCTCGCCGTTTTCCGCCGGGGCAANNAACATAGCCTTCTTCGCCCTTGGCAAACCCTTTGGCCGGCAATTCCTCTCCGATCGGAGGCTCCAACTTAAACTCCTTGCCATCGGCTCCCTTCAGTTTCTGATTGACAGGGTCGAACACGAGATCACCAGATAGCGCATAGGCTGTAACCACTTCCGGGCTGGCCAGAAACGACAGTGTATCGCTGATCCCATCATTGCGTCCGGGAAAGTTCCGGTTAAAGGAGCTAACAATCGAATCTGCTTTGCCCTTCACGCCGTCGGCTCGCTTCCACTGACCGATACAGGGCCCACAGGAATTCGAGAGTACCGTGCCGCCCAATTGTTCAAACGTATCCAAGAATCCGTCGCGCTTCATTGTATGGTAAATACGCTCTGAGCCAGGCGAAATCAGAAACGAGGTCTTCGCCTTGAGCCCAGCCTTCAACCCCTGTTGCGCAATGTGCGCCGAGCGACTGATGTCCTCATAGGAGGAGTTGGTGCAACTCCCGATTAGCGCCGCTTTTAAGTCGACCGGATAACCTTTTTCCTTGGCCTCCGCCGCCAATTTAGAAACCGGTCGTGCCAGGTCCGGGGTATGAGGACCGACAACATGCGGCTCCAGCTTGGACAGATCGATTTCCACGATCTGGTCGTAATACTTTTCGGGAGCTTGGTTCACCTCTGGGTCGGCCACCAAGAGTTCTCTGTGCGATTGGGTCAGATTCGCCAAGTCCGCACGGTCTGTGATGTTCAAGTAAGCGACCATCTTCTGGTCGAAGGGAAACACAGAGGTAGTGGCACCAAGTTCCGCACCCATATTGCAGATCGTCCCCTTACCAGTCGCGCTGATTGTTTCAACGCCAGGACCGAAATACTCGACAATCTTATTTGTCCCACCCTTCACCGTGAGTAGCCCGCAAAGGTAGAGGATCACGTCTTTTGGTGAGGTCCATCCGTTCAGCTTGCCGGTCAGGCGCACGCCGATCAATTTCGGATGAAGCACTTCCCATGGCAACCCCGCCATGACTTCGCCAGCATCTGCCCCGCCGACACCGATCGCCAACATGCCAAGACCACCGCCATTAGGCGTGTGCGAATCGGTGCCGATGATCAGACCACCGGGGAATGCGTAGTTTTCAAGGACAACCTGGTGTATGATGCCGGCGCCCGGCTTCCAGAAGCCTATGCCAAACTTTTTCGCCGCAGAGGCAAGGAAATTATAGACTTCCTTGTTTTCGTCCATCGCACGAAGCAGATCTTTTTGTGACCCCATCTCGGCACGGATCAGATGGTCGCAGTGGATCGTGCTCGGCACAGCTGCCTTCTTCTTATTGGCCTGCATGAACTGCAGCATCGCCATCTGGGCCGTCGCATCCTGCATAGCCACGCGATCGGGACGCAACGCCAACATGGCTTTCCCGCGCTCCCAGCTCTGGGTCTCGAGATTATCCGCGTGCGACACGAGAATTTTTTCCGTCAGGGTCAGGCCTCGGCCAAATTTCTTCCTGGCCTTGCCGAACACCTCTGGCATCTTTGAGTAGAGTTTTTTGGCTAGGTCCATAGACATGGTTTTTCTCCGCAAATCTTGCTGACAACTCGACGCTGTCAGGTCTGAGTTTACTTCAAAGGCGGCACTTCCCGCCGCTTCGGCGCCGCATAATTGACCAAGTAATCGAACAGCCTGATCAAGCGGCTATTCTGGCGCTTCTGATCGACCCAGTGACCGATCAATCCGATCGTCCGGGACAGGATAAAGAAACCGTTCAAGCTGTCGATTGGGAAACCCAGATCAACGAGCACGGCGGCCATCGTCCCATCCACGTTCAAAATTAGGTTGTCTTTCTTCGTGGCTGTCACCTGCTCAACCTGCAACGCGAAGTCCAAACAAGGCGTTTTCATGTTCAAACTCTTGACGTACCCGACCAGTTCCTTCACTCGCTTGTCCGGATTACGCAAACTCTTCACCCGATGGCCGATGCCAGGAACCGGCCCCACATTCTTCTTCATATACGCGAGGAAATCCTCGACTTTCATCTTATTATCGACGGCATACTTGAACCAGCGTCCAGCATCCGTCACTGCCCCTCCGAAGCGAGGTCCGATCATGATCAGACCGGCGGCGACCGACTGTGACAATCCGATACCTGCACAGGCGGCCAGAATCGTCGCATAGGCGCCGCTGACACAGGGGCCATGGTCAGCGGATAGCATCATGATGCGCTTAATAATTTCGGCTTCCTGTTTCGAGATGAGTCGTTTATCCCACAATAGTCCAATAACGTGGGGGATCTCGTAGCCCTTATTTATGAGTTCAGAAGCAGGATACCCCTCATAACAGGGTTCATCGCCGCGGTCGTCACTGATGGTGGTACGGATTAATGGGGCCACCATCACCTCATCCGCCTTCATAGCTTCTTCGACGGTCTTCGGCAACTTCGGCAACGTCGCTGGCTCGACAATCTCCTTGACCTGCCCTGCTTTCAGCAACTCCTGATAAGTTTCTTTAATCGCCGGGCCAAGTGCCCCGAACGTTGCAGGAACAACAGCGCCGGCTTTCTTTAAGGCCTCGGCCTTTGACCTGGCGGACCCTTCGCCCTTCATACCTTCCTTGGCACCGGCATGGCCGAACTTCATCCCCTTCGGCAGACTCTCCTGGCAAAACCCAGAGACAACACCAATCAGTTTGATCCGTCGTTTTCTTGCTCCAAACCATTCGGCTGCTCGTTCCTCAAGATCACCGCCCATTTCACCGACAATGACAACCGCCTTCGTCTGTGGATCGCCTTCAAACATTTCGAGATAGCTCACGTAGTCGGTGCCTGGGTAGGCATCACCGCCGATACCGATCGCCGTTGTAATCCCATCGGCAAACTGAGAGCAAATCCAAATGATTTCGTTGGAGAGACCGCCGGACTTGGTGATGACACCGAAAGAGCCCTCCCGATAGAGCTTTGAAAGCACAAGGTTGTCATACGCTCCCCCGATTACGCCCAACCTGCAAGACCCCGCCGAAATCACACCGATCGAAGAGGGACCGTTGAATACCTTGCCTAGCTTACGTGCGTGAGACCCAAGAATCTTGGCATCCTTCTCCGGCACACCCTCAGTAATCATGGAGACCACCTTAATATGGGAATCATCCAACGCTTCCAGCCCGCCCTTCATCGCGCGGTCGGCGCCGATGTAGACGAGGCTGGTATTAATCATCGGATGGTTTTGGGTGGCTTCGGCGATGCTCTTGTACACTGGAATAGCGATCAAGCCACTGCCGTAGGGGATTTCATTGGTCTTACCGGCGTCGGGCGGATAGACGAACGCTTCCACATTCACCGGTTTCTTAATCAAGTAGCAAAATTCCGCCATGCGCCGCGCGGCGTTGACACCGGCAGGTCCTCCCTGAATCACGACGCGAGTGTCCTTGTTCGCGAGAATACTCATTGAAATCCTCCACCCCTATAAACTCTCAACCGTCAGCCTCCGGTCGAACCAAACAGCTGATGGCTGGTAGTTGAACACTGCTTACTTTTGAAGTGCCTTGTCGACGATGTCCGTCAGCGGTGTGTAGCGGTCGAAGACATTGATGTCGAAGCCCTCATCCTTCAGAGTGCGCATCGCATCAAGACCTTCCTTTTCTCGAGGCCCACCTCGACGCACCCAAATCTTGACGCCATTCAATTTGCCTTCGGACTTAGCCTTGCGGAATCCGTTGATGATGCCACCAAACGTCTTTTTCACATCGGTGAAGTTCGCGATCGCCCCACCGACAATAATGTTCTTAATTCCAGGTAATGAGCAGACTTTCTCGGTAAGCACTTCTACGGCCCAATCAGGCGGATCGCCCGAATACTCAGCATAGTTGGCGAGTTTACCTTCGCGTGCGACAACTGCATCGGAATAGTAGATGCTTGCGCCTCCCCCGGCAGGCAGCATAGCCGTATCGCCGCCGGCAATTTGAATGAACTTGACCGAGCCTTTGATCTTCGCGTCAACAGCCATGACTTCCATTTCATCTTTCGAATAGGCACGACCAAACTCCGCGGCAAAGGGAAAGTTCCAATCAGGATGGCGAAACTTCGCATCCCCATCGAGCAACGTAACGGCATCAAGAGCAACCAATTCACCATCAGACTCACGAGTCACAACCGGGTTTACTTCGAGATACTGCGCATCTTCATTGTCAAAGCAAGTGAACATCTTGCCGGCAAAATCCGCCATCTGCTTGCCAAGCATGCCTGAAAAACCGGCGTCCTTCACCAGCTTCTCCAGCGCCTCAGGCGTGGGGTGCTGCCCTACCCCCAGCACAAGCCGCTTCACCCTGTCCCAATTCGATTCCACCTCAATCCCGCCGCAATTGGCAACGAGGATCTCACTGCCCTCGCGTGTGGATTTCACGGCGCAGTAGTATTCCTCTTTATGAGCAATCATTTCAGAGACGATGACTTGGGACACTTTGATGCTGCCGATCTGGCGACCGATCATCTCTTTAGCTGCGGCAACTGCGCTGTTGACGTCAAGCCCGACCTTTACCAAGCCGAGTTTGAAACGAGACCCGAGCGCCTCGTGGGCTTTCACTACAAGTTTGGAACGCTTTAACCAATCATTGACCTGTCCGAGCTTGGCGAGTTCTTCGTCAGACGTAACAACCACATAGTTAGGAACATGGATACCCCACTTCTTCATTAGTCCCATTCCGGGACCTTCCAGCACCTTGGCCATGACGTCGCTCCTTAGGGTATAGGGACCGTTTCAAGGGGAGCCGGATTGTAGCGAAATCATCTGCGTGACTCAAGACACCAGAGGAACTAAATCGGCAAGGATCAAAAGACCTAGCAGAAGAATCAGCCCGGAAAATTTAACGCTAACCTACTGAAAAATATTATAGAATTGGACATGGCATGCACAGTGGGGAAGATAATCACACAGAATTACCGAGAAACTTTCTTCGATTGACATCGGGGGCAAATAAACGAGCTTCGTTCGCTGTGGAGTCGTCCAATTGTTTGGCCACAGTGATTGGGACAGGGGTGACCCTCTTTTGCATAGACCAAATGTCGGCGTTTGTATTGGCCCTCGGTTCCGTCGGGTGCCAAGAAATCGCGCACGCTCGAACCTCCATCGGCAATCGCCTCTTTCAGCACGATCTGCATCGTGTCATAGAGCTTGAGCTGGGTCGATTCACAAAGTCGGCCGGCCTCTCGATTGGGATGGAGCCCAGCTCGGAACAGGATCTCGTTCGCATAAATGTTACCAATACCGGCGATTACCTGCTGGTGCATCAAGAGTGGTTTGAGCCGGCCACGCCGCTCATGCAACAGCTTAAGGAAGTCTTCCCGCGATACCGAGAGAGGATCGCACCCGAATCGGCGTGCGGCATACAGATTGAGCCTCTTTTCATTGAGTAGCCATAGGCGGCCAAACCGGCGGGGATTCCAATACTGCAATTCCGGTTGTTCGGTTCCGGCAAACGATAGGCGGACATGCACATGCTGGGGATGCTTGACCGGGACGGATCTGAAGAGCAACAGTCCTGTCATACCCAGTTCGGCCACAATGTATCGAAGCTCATTCGCTCTTACGAATCCCAACACAACACTCTTGCCGAGCCGCTGAACTTGCTTCAGGATCGCCCCCCGGTACCACAGTATGGACTCCGCCCCTTCTCGTATAATGTCCATGCGCCCAACCCAACAGTGGATCAAGGTCGCATTCAGCATATTGGTCCTTAGCTGCTGAGCTACGACTTCAGCTTCGGGGAGCTCTGGCATAGGTTTGACTCACCAAGAGATGAGAATAGATTACCTAGCGATTAGGCCACGGAGCGCATGGGAAACGCAATGCCGGTCAGGTAAGGAGGCCCACTAACGAGATTAAGAAAGAGAGAGATGTCACGACACCACTGAAGATCAGGTGGACAGACGAAGCAACCGAACCCGTTCAATGGCGGCCTGAAGGTTTGGCAACGGTATTGCCCCTGGTCGCCGGACCATGACTAGCTTCAACGCCTCAGCATAGGCCATCCCTTTTACACAACAGAGATACGCCATAATCACAGAAACGGACCGGCTCATCCCGGCACGACAACAGACCATGACACGATCGTCGGCCACATGTCGTTCAACCCAGCTGACAGCACTGGCCAACGCCTTGACATCCGCCTCACCGAATTCCTTGAACGGAATCCTGGCCGAAGCCACCCAATTGGGAAGCTCGATGTCGTGTTCTTCGGCCACCAGCAGTACAGCACCAACTTGGGACGGCAGCTGCGCAGCATCGTAGATGTTGCCGACGAACAATCGATCTGTAATGCAGTGCATCGTGTTCTCAGTATAGGCAGTAGAGAGGAAAGATCGAAAGCAAACCTTTCTCTGCTTCGGTTGCAGTCCAAGTGAAAAGACCGTTATACTCCCTTCGCAAACCTTGAGGATCAGGCTGTATGGCACGCCCTACCGTCCAAGAAGTCGAAACGAGGCTTAGCACCGTCAACTGCGCCGTGTGCAAGAAGAACTCGTTTGGCATTGATGAACGGTCCATGCAAGAAGATGGAGAATGGCGAGGGATCTGCAAAAGTTGCTATTACCGGTTCCCTATTTACACCGACATGGAGTTTTACTTGCGTACGCAACCTGACGTGCCTCTCCGCCTAAATGAGATTTCCTGCACCGCTTGCAACCACAAGGGTGTCAGTCTGGACTTCCGAGCCACCATGTCCGTCCGCGACGCCTTCTATTTTGTAACCTGTTTGGGCTGCAATCGGCAGTTTCCGGAGAAATCGTCGCTGGAAGCCTACGAATAAGTCCCCTTTTTACTGCTGCAGTAGTGTATACTCTTAGCATGGATGACAAACAGAAACAGCCGGAATTTGACTCGCCTGCACCAGAAGACACGACGAAGGAGCGGAAAGAAATTCCTCTCATTTCCGTGCCGAATGATCACGACATGATCGCCGAAGAAATGGCCGAGCTCTTCGAAGAAGATAAAGTTTCCCATCAGCACGGCAGTTCAGAACCTGAAGCGGATTAGCCTGCTGCCAGTGAAATGATCACTGCCCACAAATTCCTCAGCATCAACTAACTGGCATAAGACGGCAACCGAATGTACGAGCTATTTGCCCCGACCTTCTAACTACGCATCAAATTGATCGAACGATCTGCACTGCTGCATCCCGTTCGATGCGTCCCACCGACGATTCCTTTCCCCTACACTCCTTACGTACAATGCGCTCGATCTGCACAACCGCTCCCCGAGACCACTCATCGAAGGCTGCATTGTCCGGTGAAGTCAGTCGATCCTGCCGACCCACTTCAGATCGCCCCAATTCGCTGCACAGCCAAGCTCGTTTCTCCCCTTTAAGTTCCCGCAACTCGCTGACCACACGGAACACATTGGGCTGCCGCGGCACAATAGTCCGCCCATCTTTTCGCAACAGCAGATACGAAAACTTCAGGGCATCTTTGATGAATCCGACCTCTCGGTCAATCGCTTGAATCGAGGCCGGTGGGATCCAAGGCCGTTCTTCGTGGCACCAATCCTTCTTCCTGACTAAAGCAGGGCAGGTCTGGTCATGTAAACATGGACTGTAGACCGTACACGATCGCTGTCTGAGAAGTTCGTCACGCAATTGATGTAGGTCACGAGTCACTGAGCGAAGTGCCGGCTCAATAATGATTACGGTTCCGTGGAGATGTAGAAGGGGAAGGACGTTAAGCATGAGTCCGACCCGTCGTGCTATAGGATCTCTTGACCCTGTAAACAGCTCGTTCAAGCAATTCGCCATGATCATCACATCATACGGCGCTGCATCCAGAATTCTATTCCAGAGAGGTTCCTTGTGCGTCTCTTCAAGATCTGCCCTGACTAGTTCGAGAGTCGCAGAATGTACATTGGCAAGTCGGCAATAGGCCTCCCACAATCGCCTTGCATCCTGCCCTGCTGTTTTTGAGCGATCAACCGACAGAACCCGTAGATCCCTCTTTTCCTTCCCAGCCATCCAATCCAAACACGCTAAGGCACCGGTTCCGGGCCCACCTCCCAAGTCTAATATGGAGAGGGGCTTCGTAAGAGCGTTCGGACCTCTTTGGTCACTGGGCATTTCATCGAGCAACATCTGGATCTTTCCCAGATTTACCGGCAGGAAGTAGGCTTGGTAGGCCGCAGCGAATAATGGATCGTTAAGATAGTCCGATGATAGTGACTCGCGATCTATAGTGAAGAGCCGCGAGAGAGCCGAGACACCCTGCACGAGCTGCTGGAAGAAGCTCCTCGAATCAGTCACCCTTTCCTGCCACACAAGGTTCTCAAGAACTGGAGAGAGCCGCCGCACTATGGGTCGGTTGAAGGAGCCCATGTGCTAGTGTATGCTAGGCTAGCGTGGGAGGACAACCATGACTGACGCAATTCTACAGGCTTATAAAGACGTCGAGCTGGCCGTCGAGCGGTACACGAAGCTCCTCCAGGAACATGCGGTCTTGTTACAAAACATGGAGCCGCCGGGATCCGACAAGGTCGTCCGCATGACGCAGGGATCGAAAGCCATGCGCGACAGTGCGATGATTTATCTATCCTATGCCAAGTATGTTGCCTACGGCATGCCGGCCAGTGAGGAAATGGTAGGGGACGAAATACAGGGATAAGGATTGCCAGTCTATCTCGACCCTCTCATCCGTCTGGTGTGTTGATGGATTTAGACGAGACGGACAAGACAGGCCCGATAGACCGAAAAAATCACGGGGCCCGTCGGGTTGGGATGCCTGACGGGCCCCGTGATTTTTGACGTTAGCCTCTCTTCAGATACTGCGCATGAACTGCGCTACTTCGTCCTGATTAACAGCGCCGCCCATGACTGACGATAGCGCTACGTTGGTGGATTTCTTCCCCGTCAGGCCAGACTCGACTTCGTCCACGATCAATTCCACTGGCATCGACTGCCCGCCGTACACGTGCGGCCCCGCGATGATCTTGGCTTTCGAAAAGCCGTACAACGTAGTGGCGACTTCTTTGGCCAGCCACCCTACGTAGTTGAACTCGGGGACAACGATTACCTTGGCTTTCCCACACAACTGGCGGAGCTCCTTTGTAGGGAACGGACGGAGCGATCGGATCTTGATCAACCCGACCTTGAGGCCTTTCTCCTTGCAGAGACGCACCGCTTCTTTCGACTGCGCGGCAGCACTGCCCGACGCAATGATGATGACCTCCGCGTCATCTATGCCTTCCGGGGTGAGCAATCCCCCCAAATACCGATCAATATACTTACGCGAACGTTCCACTCCGGCCCACACCTCCTGCTGCCACACCGCATGAATGTTGTAGGCCATGAAGTTAGACTTCTGGACGGGAGCATCTCTCGACAGCCTGGCGGGAGGATTTTCGGCATCGAGAACCGGCACGGCTCCTCGCCAGGCTTCGCGTGGAGGCAGCTTCAGCCCACGATCCTGCATCTTGACGTAGCCTCTGGCATGAGTAACGAAAAATCCATCGCAGCAGACACCGACTGGCAAGGTCACATCGTTCTTCTCGCCGATGATGAACCCGGCCATGATAAAATCAAACATGTCTTGTTGATTCTCCGCATGGAAGACGATCATGCCACAATTGAGCAGNNGTCAGGCTGAATCGCCAACGGGGCATTCACGACACGGCAGGTAAACATCGCCACGGCTGGCAATCGATGGCCAGGCCATGAAGCAATCCCTTCCATGCCTCTCAGCGTGCCAGGACCAGCGGTCGCCGTAAAAGACCGAACACCGGCCCGTGACGCTCCCGCAATGGCTGCCATCACGCCAACCTCTTCTTCGCCTCGGTAGTACTCCTTCACATACCCTTCGCCGTAGAGTACACCGACGAGCTGCATGGTTTCGGATTGAGGCGTGATCGGGTAGGCAACAGCAAAATCGACGTTCGACCGGCGAATCGCCTCTTTCGCGGACTCGCTTCCTGTGATGAATTCTCTCGTCCGCGGAGCCTCGTGAAACATGTACTCCGGTGTCACGGCCTTCTGCTTTTTTGCCTCGCCATGTGGATCCTTTTTACCATCCGACTTGGGCGCGGCCACACTCGTGATCGGATCACCCTGAGGATTCGTTTTTTGTTGGGTTTCCAGGGCTTCACTCATGAGTACACCTCGTAGTATGGGTAAGCTGCATCGCTCAGCCTTTATCCCTCTCGCTTCATCTGCTCGGCTGTATGACCGAACACAGCTGCAGCACTCTTCCCGTCAGCTGAAGGAGCGAACGTCATTGGATTCGTATGAGTCTTGCCATCGTGCACCTTCGATTGCGTACCCGTAAACCTCACGTTCTCCCCATTCTCCGGTAATTTGATCCCCATTTCTTCACGAACTCGCTTAAAGATCTGCGCCACACGCCTGATCTTGGCAGAATCGGAGTCCCGGATCGTCAGCATCGCGTCTTCGTGTCCCTGCTCAGCACAAATCGCCATCGTGCAGCAATTTGTTCCCGCCCGAATCATCTTGAGGGTCAGATTCGCATAATGACAGTGCACGCCGATGAAAATACAAGCCTCAATCTTGTTGCCCCAGATCGTCAGGTTCGGATGATTGGGGTTGATCACCTCTTCGGNNTCGGCCGATAATCCGGCATCGGGATGATCATCACTTCAGGAATCTGCGCGGCAATTTCCAACGTCGCCTTCGCTTTTTCGACCGCGTGATCGTTCCACGCCCACAAAAGAAGAGGTCCTGGAAAGAGAGTGGCGTTCGGACTCGTCAGCATCTTCCGAGCCATTTCCTCGATTACAACTTCCTCCTTCGGCTCGAGAAGGCCGTAAAACAATCCTTGCCCGGGATCGGGCAGCGCTACACCTAACTGAGCCGCAGACGGCGGGTGAAACCCTGCTGGCCCCGGCACGATGATCCGTTCTCTAGTATCTTCTGTAGTTGCCACGCCGGTTCCCTTTCCTTATAACTTATCCGACGACAGGACTTGCAAGAACCGCCGTGGTGCTCTTCTCGCCATAGGTAATGTTGTCTGTCAACGCTGCCTTCGGCAATTGATCGATCATGATCATCTTGATGGCATTGTTCTTTGCCATGTTGTCACACACCCATACGCATTGCGCACAGCCCTTGCACCGGTCCACGGCCACATAGGCCGATCCATACTTGAACCCCCCAGCTTTCCCCACTTCTTCACTGTAGTTAATAGTGTTGGCTTCTGGGCAATACTGTGTGCAGAGTTTGCAACTCTTGGAAGCACAGATTTCAACGCTAATATCAGCTACGAGATACATGGAAACTCCTTCTGTGAATCGCTACGCGGTAGCCGCTGCAACCGGTTCTTCCGCACGCTTGATGTCTGGGGAAGCCCAGCCATTGTCAACTGCGTAATTCCATGCGGCCCGCATTACGGCCACATTTTTCTCGATCAGTTCCGCCTTCTTCTTGAATTTCCGCTCGACAACGCTGTCGAGGGCGGCTGTTCCACCTGACACAACGAATCCCTTTCCAAGAAACCGATCCTTTACCGCCTGTTCCAGCCCTGCCATGCTAGTCAGACCGGTGATCGCACCGATGCAACCCATCAACGCCATGTTCGTTGCCAAATCGATCCCCGACACTTCGAGCGAAATCTTGGTCGCTGGAAGGTAATACAGTTTCGCGCGGCGTTCTTCCAACTCACGCGCCTGATCCCGATGCAGCTTCATGGGGCCATCGTTGTTGATCAACGCGATGCCGTCTTCTTTTAATCCGAAGTAGAACGGCATCGTGTAAGACTTGCCGTGGGTGATCACTTGAGGGTGGAAGATGATAATGATGTGCGGAAACGTAATTTCGCCGATTTCGTAAATTGGTTCATTCGACACACGAACGTAGCTTTCAACCGGGGCCATCCGTTTTTCTGACCCGTAGAATGGCACGATCGTGCTCTCGCCGCCGGCATTGATGACAGCAGTGCTCAGTATGTGCGAACCGGTCACAACGCCTTGTCCGCCGACACCTGCCATCCGAATGTTGAAGCGTTTAGCCATGGTCGTCCTCCTTGCGGTGCTTAGGCCTTGTTAGGAATCGCCGTAGCGGCAGCCGGCTTCGCGAGAAATTCCTTATAGCCGTAGCGATCCGTGAGGTACTGTTTCGCTTCCTCGCTCACATACTCTGTAAACTTATACCGATCATTCTCGACCTCCTTCGCATCTTCCATGACTTTGTCGGTGGGAATGGCGTACTCGATGTTACAAGAGGTGTAGGCTTGAATGTAGCTCGATCCGACCTCACGGGCGACCAGCACGGCCTTCTTGATGACGCTCTCAACTCGGCGCGGATTGTTGGGAACGACAGTCGCCACATAAGCGCACCCCGCGACTTTTGCCATCTCCAGCATGTCCATCTTCTCAAACTTCTTGCCGAGCGGCGCCATTTTCAACACAGCGCCTCGGTTCGTCATGCCGCTCTCCTGACCACCGGTGTTCCCGTACACTTCGTTGTCCAACATGATCGTCGTAAATCGCTCCTTACGGAACCAGGAATGCAGCACCTGCTGGAAGCCAATATCGGCCGTCCCACCATCTCCAGCCATCACGACCACATCCTTGGGCATGTCACCGAAGCGCAGGCGAAGACCGCGTGACAAACCACTTGCCACGCCGTTTTGGTCACCATAATTGCCGTAGACGAAAGGGATCGCTGCCTGAGAAATGGCAAGTCGGCCGCAACCAGCCGTGCCGACTGTGATCGTATCTTCGGGATTGGGGAACGCAATGATGGCAAGCCTGATGAACAGTGTCATCGCACAACCTGCACACATAGGATGCTCTTCCAATACTTCTTTGAAGCTCCCCATCTGCGAAACTGATACTTTTTTCCCGAATGGGCCATGTTCAACCATGTCGCGGTATTCTTTTGGCATGAACTTCTCGAACCCGTTTGAAAACTTCACATAATCGAGACTCATCAGGCACCTCCCTTTATAGCGCTGCAACGGTCACCCGTTGCTCAATTATTTATTCAACGCAATCGCATGAAACGAAAAAACTGGGGACAACGAGGATGNNGTGGGCATCCTAGCAAAGCCGAAAAAAGACTGTCAATCTTATATTCGTCCTCGTGCTTCTGCACCGATACAATCCCGCACAGGGTATAAATAGTATAACTTCCTGAAATTCAAAGCAACTTTTCAGAAGACCCAAGACATCTGAAATAAGGCCTAAGCGTAACCAATCTGATAGGCCATTCGCCCCAAGCAGTTTCACAGTTTTTCTGGCAAGAACGTGTACTTTGCTCAGTTGAAATTCTCTGTCATCACCCCTACAAAGATAGCGAAGAGACATTGCCGATCTATGTGAATCCGTTTACACTACTGACCATGCCCCCTCGTGTTCTCATACCTGGCGAGGATGACGCTGGTGCATATGTCGGCGGCGTCCATAAGCGCCCACCAATTCCCGATGGTTCACTCAAGGCTGAGTGCCCGAAATTCATGGCACATGGCCCGTGTGGAGGCGTTCGGAAAGGCGGTTTCTGCGAAGTCTATCCGGAGATGATGTGTCCATGGGTTTCCCTTTTTATTGACCTGGAGAAACTCGGCCAGACCGAGTGGATGAAACAAGTGTAAAAACCGTGAGGCGTAAAACGGCCATAATTGAAATACGCTTCACGAAATATCACCAACGACACAGGAATAATTGCAGCGGCTAAGAGCAAACGTGGGGCGTAAGGCAGGTAACACAAGAACGACAAAATTGGGTTATACCGAGCGGCATGCAAGGAGCGGGATCGCTACGCCGTTGCCTGAGATTGAGACTTTCCCCAATCAATACAAAGACTACGACATCACGATCGAGATTTCTGAGTATACTGCAATCTGTCCCAAAACGAATTTACCGGACTTTGGCACGATTACGTTGCATTACATGCCGGATAAAGAGTGTCTCGAGCTGAAGTCCCTCAAGATGTACATCTATGCGTACCGCAACATCGGCATCTTCTATGAAAATGCTGTCAATCGCATTCTGCTAGATACCGTGAAGGCCTGCCGACCCGTCTGGGCCAAAGTGACGGGTACATTTGCTGTGCGTGGTGGGCTATCTAGTAAGATTGAGGCCAGGTATCCCTAAGAACTGTTCGGGTTTGCGCATTCTGTTCTTCTCTCCACATGTGAGGAGCGACACCTTTTCTTCATGGCCACCTACGCTATCGGTGATGTGCAGGGTTGCTTTGGGTCGCTCCAGCAACTGATCAAGCGCATCGATTTTAACCCTCAGATTGATCGCCTCTGGTTCGTCGGCGATCTCGTGAACCGTGGTTCCGACTCACTCGGTGCCTTACGATTTGTGGTGGGACTCGGTGACGCCTCGCTAACCGTACTCGGCAATCACGACCTGTTTCTATTGGCAGCTGCGGAAGACGTGGTGCCCCTGCGTCCCACGGACACAATTCGCGATGTGCTAGAAGCGGATGATCGGCAAGACTTGCTTGCGTGGCTCAGGCGGCAGCCTCTGCATCATTGGGAACCCCCATATCTGATGGTCCATGCGGGACTGCTCCCCCAATGGACAGCCGATGAAGCAGCGAACCTGGCTCAGGAAGTTGAGGCGGCGCTCAGAGGAAATAGCTCTAAGGCCTTTCTCCAAGCTCTCTTCCAGGAGCCTATCACAACATGGACTCCAAACTTGCGAGGCCCGACAAGACTCGCAACTATCGCGCGCATTTTCACGAGAACCCGCACCTGTACGCCGACTGGTACAACAGCAAGTTTTTCAGGGCCACCAGCCGAAGCGCCAGCCGGATATCTTCCGTGGTTTCGCATTCCAGATCGGCGGAATGCCGACGTAACAATCATTACAGGTCATTGGGCTGCCTTAGGACTACACATGGAACCCAACCTGCTCGCCATCGATAGCGGTTGCGTGTGGGGAAGGCAACTGACCGCGGTGCGTTTGGAAGATCGCGTAGTGTTCCAGGTCGATTGTGCCAACTGATGGAACTGCTCCACCAAGCTGCCTAATGGTAAGACTCAGAATCCGAAGGAAACTTTCCCTGTTCGACTTCTTCTTTATAACGGTAGAGCGCCTGTAACGCGTCCGCCTTGAGATGGGCGTACGGTTTTACAAATTTGGGTGCAAATTCGTCATACAAACCTAGTAAATCATAGAGCACAAGCACCTGCCCATCGCAGTGAGGACCCGCGCCGATTCCGATAGTTGGAATGGAGACCGAATCTGTAACCCTTTTAGCCAGGCCCGAGGGAATTGCCTCTAGCACGATCGCGAATGCCCCGGCAGCTTCAAGGACTTTTGCATCTTCAAGCAACATGGCAGCATGGTCTATGATTTTGCCCTGAACTTTGTAACCACCTAGAGCATGAATGGATTGCGGTGTCATGCCCAGATGCCCCATGACGGGAATACCGATGCTTGTCATAGCCTTGACTCGATCTACCATAACTGAGCCGCCTTCCAACTTCACTGCTGTGGCTCCGGCTTGGAGAAATCGACCAGCATTGCGCACAGCTTCTTCCGTACTGACTTGGTAGGACATAAACGGCATGTCACCGATCACTAGTGTGCTTTTTGCAGCTTCCGCCACCAGCTTGGTATGATAAAGCATCTCCTCCATCGTCACCGAGAGTGTATTGGGTTTGCCTTGAACCACGACGCCGAGCGAATCACCAACTAGTATTGCTTCGATTGCCGCCTGCTCCACAATGCGCGCAAAGAGCGCATCATAGGCGGTGACGACGATAATCTTCTTCTTGTCTCGCTTACGCTGCTGTAAATCAAGAATCGTCATCACCCCAACTCCGCCCTGGTAATGATGTCCGTCAACCGGTGCGTCGCTTTGATCGCCATGATATGGACGCCGTCACAGTATGGCCGCACAGCTTTGATGGTTCGCACAGCGACCTCAATCCCGACGTCTTCAGCTCTGACTCCAGCTGCCTTCAACTCATCAATGATTTCAGTGGGAACCGAGACGCCCGGAATATTCGCGTTCATGAACTCGGCCATCTTATAGTTGCGCAACACCAGGATACCAGCAAGTACTTTCACCTTAAATGGTCGAACCGCCTTCATAAAGCCGGCGAACTGATCGGGATTGTAGATCGCCTGAGTCTGGAAGAACTGGGCACCCGCTTTCACCTTCACTTCAAACTTAGCCAGCATTGGACCAAGTGGATCGGCCTCCGGTGTCACTGCTGCGGCGATCGTAAACGCCGTCGCCCCATCCAACTTCTTGCCTGCCATATCATGGCCAGCGTTAAGCCCCTGGACCAACTGCATGACCTGCACTGAATCCAGATCGTAGACGGGCTTTGCTTCTTTATGGTCTCCGACCGTCGGGTAGTCACCGGTAAGACATAAAATATTTCGAATCCCGAGCATATGCGCGCCCATCAGATCCGACTGCATCGCAATCCGGTTACGATCACGGCAAGTCAGCTGCATCACGGGATCATGTCCCAGTTCGTACAGCAGGCGGCAGACTGGGAGTGACCCAGCCCGCACAATCGCGGCGGTATTATCGGTTACGTTTACTCCATGGACGCGTCCCACCAACTGCTTAGCATTATCCAACACGGTGGAGATGTTGGTCCCCTTGGGAGGGTTGTACTCGATCGTGACAGCAAATGTGCCTTGATCGAGGACTTGTGCCAGGCGTCGCGGCTCTCTACTCACAGGCCACCTTCACTTTCCTCATGTCATCTGCTCACGTCCCTGATGCGGGGCACTGCAGGCATGCACCGAACACCTGAGAAAGCTTACTTGGCCGGGGTCCGCCTCGCTTGAACTTAGCAACGGGATAAAACCCATAGACCCCCTATGCTCGTAGGACATGAGCAAAGATTCCATCACTTTCGGCACCATCTCACTCACTCACTTTACACCCACCGTCCGCTTAGCAGACTCAACCGTATTCTCTAGCNNAGCAGCATTGCGATCGTCATCGGCCCGACTCCGCCGGGCACCGGGCTGATCCAGCCGGCTTTTTGGCTGACCGGCTCGAAATCGACATCACCGCACAATTTGCCTTCAGCGTCCTTGTTCATGCCGACATCGATGACCACTGCCCCATCGCGCACCATCTCGGCGGTAACGAACTTGGCCTTCCCGATCGCCACCAGCAATAATTCAGCCTCACGACAAACCGCCGGAAGATCCTTCGTCTTCGAATGGCACACCGTAACCGTGGCATTTCGTTGCAAGAGCATCAACGCCAAGGGTTTGCCCACGATGTTGCTCCGCCCTAGCACGACCGCTCGCTTCCCCTCGATCGTTACACCAGCAGACTCAATCATTTTGATGACACCCTTCGGGGTGCAAGCCTCGAAAACAGGATGGCCTTCAACCAACCGACCAAAATTGTAGGGATGAAACCCGTCTGCATCCTTCAAGGGGGACACAGCCTCCAAAACCACTTTGCTATCTATCTGCTTCGGCAGGGGCAGCTGAACCAGTATTCCATGAATGTGTGGATCAGAGTTCTTCTTCTGGATCACCGCCAGCAATTCGGCCTGCGTCGTGCTCGCGGGCAGTTTATGAGCATCGACGTGGATGCCGGCTTTCTCAGAAGCCTTTTGCTTGTTTCGGACATAAATATGGGAAGCCGGATCGTCGCCGACGAGGATCGTTGCGAGTCCTGGCCTGATACTTTTTTTCGCAAACAGCTCCGCCGACTCTTTGGCTAATCGTTCACGCACTTGTTCGGCCAACGTTTTCCCGTCGATCAATCGTGCTGCCACATCATCCTCCTTGTATGAAACCCTGTGTTCACGCGAAGATTGAAGCCAAAGAAGAAGCTCAACTATCGATCACTCCTGGCTTGGGATCAACCTGTCCCAAAAAATTGGAACCTTAGCAGGGCAATTTTGGCCAAGTCAACGCCTTCCAAGACCAGCAATGATGGCCGATGAGACAGTAAACACACCCTGGTTTTTCACTTTTTCGCATAACACGTGAGTCTTTAGACCTCAAGTGTCCGCCTTGACACCTTCTTCATGCGTTGGCTACGATGCATCTTGAACATTTTCTGCGAACACAAGAACTTGAATATCCTGCCACGGTCCCTGAATCGACCTCATCCTTTGTGTTTTCTCCTGCTGCTTATATCCGTTGCACTCTGCTTTGCCATACCCAGTGAAGCTGCCCAGATCGTTGGTTTGAAATCACCCAAGAGCTTCGTCGGAGACCACCTGGGGGAAGAATACTTCATCTCGAACATCAACGGAGAGCCCGAAGCCAGGGACAACAACGGCTTCATCACAAAGTTGAACGCTCAGGGGAAAGTCACCAACCTCAAATTTATCGAAGGTGGTAAGGCGGGCATCCTCCTCCATGCGCCAAAGGGCCTAGCTCTTGTGGGTGAAACTCTTTACATTGCGGACCTCGACCAGCTTAAAGGGTTCGACAAAACCACGGGAGAACTGCTTGTAACAGTTTCATTCCCTTCACCGTCTCCGCCAAGTAGCGTATCATTGACCGACATCGTGGCCGAGCCTAGCGGTCTATTGTACGCCACAGACCAAGCGGCCAACGTAATCTACCGTATCGACCCTACAGCTAACCACCGAGTCAATCTCGTGACTCACGACGACCGGTTGGCCGGGCCTGCGGGAATCGCCATTCATCCAAAGACTAACCATCTCATCGTTGTGAGTTGGGACAAGGGGAGGATCCTGGACCTCACTCCGGAAGGACAACTCACGGAACTCGAGTCGAATGGGTTTTTTACTAGCCGCTTTAAAAACCTGAGCGGAGTCGATTTCGACCGATGGGGGAATATGTACGTGTCAGATTTCACAAAGGGGAAGATTTGGCGAATGACCAGGGATCATCGCTTCCAAGTCATTGCCGAATACCTACCAGCGCCAGCTCGTATCAGCATAGATCGAGTGAATAACCTAATCCTCGTTCCCTACCACTACGTGCATACAGCTGAAATAAATGGACTTGAATCTCCCTCCGACGGGAAACCCAGGCGAGAGAAGCGTACGTTGGCGGACTACGGGTTCATTCTTGCGCCATCAAAGCCATCGCAGGAAGAGACAACACAAAAGTGAGTTCCTGCGCCTACTGTCAACAGCGCAAAGGCAAACGACCTTGCCCAGCTCTTGGTGGGTTAATCTGTAGCCCTTGCTGCGGAGAGCACAGGGTAGTGAGAGTGTCCTGTCCCGACAACTGCATCTATCTGGATAGCGGAAGTGACTATCAGGAGAAACGGCTGGCTGAATTGTTCATGCCTATTAGGCGGGACTTTTATCGACAACTCGGTGAACTTGGCGACGATCAGGCTGTAAGGCTATTCAATTTGATCGAGGTCATCACTTTCAGCTACTTTGATGGTCGACGAGATGGACAGGACGCCGAAGTTGTCGCTGCCTTGCAGGCTCTTCGCCGCACACTCAGTCCGTTGCACGTGCCCTCTATGCCTATGCCGGTCTTCGCAGGGCACCTGAAGAAAGAATTCGAGTCGTTCAAGGAGCAGAACTCTGATCAAATGGCCAATTCGCCAAACGCACCGAAAGTATTAGACCAGGCGATTCAGTTCGTCTCCGAATTTTCAGGGAGAGACCTGCAGTCTCGGCGATTTCTCATGGGGCTGATCGGATACGTAAAGGCCTACCATCCGCAGATCGCTGAAAATCTTCGCCGGAAGCATGAAATGGGACACATCCTCTTGCCCGGCCAATCCTTCGTTCCGTCTGCTTCAGAACCCCATCAGTACGGCCCTACCGCCACACATCAACACAAGCACCACTAGGTCATGCCAATTTTTCGAGATACATACCCGCTGAAATCAGCACAGCTTTAGCTTAATTTCAGCACTTCACGGTGTTCGTAACACGAATGGCCTCATGCTGTAACGTCTGCTCAACATGACGCGCCAGGCGAAGGTCCACCTCATTCGACAGGGTGACAATCTGCACCCCGAATTCGCGCCCCCTTACCCATCGCACAACTGCCTGATCGATATCTAGGCTAGCTTCCTGGTTTGGCAACCAGAGCCGTACCATTATGACGGCATCGCACAGAAGATGGGAATGCCCCTCTATTCGAAAACCGTTCAACGAAAAATCACGCACAATGGCCTGCAGAAAGGAACTGCTGGTCAGATAACAACTCGGATACTCAGCCGACATTCTCCGGTACATGCGGCGCGTTGCAGAAGAACTCATTTGAAGGCCCCCAAGGATTCCGACTGTGAGAGAGAAGGATAGCCGCCTCCAGCACAAAGGAGAATCCTACGAAAGCTCCCCCCCAAAAAGGGGGGAACTTCACAAAAGGCTCACCACTGGGTTGGAGTCAAGCCACTAGTGAAAAAGAAGTAGGAAACGGAGGCCCAAGGCACGTCTCGGCCGAATACGTGAGAACTGGCGAAGGACGAAAAGATTATTCAATGATGATGACGGTCATCTCTACGCGTTCATTAGGATTATCACGCTCGTCGCGCTTTACGTTAACGATCTTATCAGCCACACCGATGCCCTTAGTGACCTCGCCAAATACTGTATATTTATTATCCAGGAACCGGGAATCCTCGATCACGATGAAGAACTGCGAGCCGGCGGTATCCGGATCAGAGGCTCTGGCCATGGACAGAATACCACGTTTGTGTGGGATATCGCTGAATTCTGCTTTAAGGGTGTACCCAGGACCACCTTGCCCGTAAGTATCTTTTTTGAGTGTGTCCTTGGTATTGGGATCACCTCCTTGAATCATAAAACCGGGAATCACACGATGGAAAATTGTTCCGTTGTAGAATCCCTCTTTCGCAAGCTTAATAAAATTCTCCACGTGTTTTGGGGCCACATCCGGAAAAAACTTTACTTCGATCTCGCCAAATTTCGTCTTGATCTTCGCCCGCGCTCCTTTGGACGTAGAAATCTTGGAAGGCGTCGGCATATCCACTGCCGATACTGGGCCACTGTCCAGGAAGGACATGACGGCGCCTACTAGCACCGCCACAAGTACCGTCACTCCTGTTCGCATCTGCATCATCAACCTCCCTTAATAGTCACGGCTGTAAGGTTCGTTACATGACAACTCTCTAGCCCATTCTACCCGCCTCAGGGCTCAACCTGTTCTAAAGCCCGTTGAGCAGCTGACTGTTCTGCTTCTTTCCTGCTGCGTCCCTGCCCAACACCGATAACCTTGTCCTCAACCAACACTTCTACTTCAAAAAGTTTTTGATGGTCAGGTCCGGATTCTCGCGCCGTGACATACCGAGGCAACAATTCATACCGCTTTTGGCACCACTCCTGAAGCCTGGTCTTATAGTCGTCTCGCCCTGGCTTCGCCTGTAGCGATACAAGTTGGCGCAACTCTTCCGCCAACGCGTTAAGGGTAAAGGCACGACTCGCTTCAAGGCCCCCGTCAAGATAGATCGCAGCAATCACCGCCTCCAGCGCATTTGCAAGCAATGAGGGTTTTTCTCGCCCCTTTGAAAGCTCTTCCCCGCGCCCAAGCTGCAGGCGAGCACCTAGTTCCAAACGCCTAGCGGCATCGGCCAGCGAGGCTTCACTTACAACCTTCGCTTTAAGCTTGGAAAGAGCGCCTTCACTTAATTGAGGGTACTGAGTGGCCAGATGATCGCTGATAATGAGCGACAGGACTGCGTCTCCCAAGAATTCTAGTCGCTCGTTATGTCTGCAATCCCTGTTTTTGCGTTCGTTCACATGAGATTTGTGCGTGAGGGCTTCCTGAAGCAGCGCTTCATCGACAAACTCATACTTCAGCGAGGTAGGAGAGGGGTTTGCAGAAAACGCCGGTGTCATCGTTGCGAAGGCATTAGGTATCCAGGTGCTTGAATATTAAGCAGGCGTTGACTCCACCGAAACCGAATGAGTTAGACAAAGCCGCCTTGATGCTCACCGGTCTTGCCTTGTTGGGCACATAATCCAAATCACACGCAGGGTCTGGATTTTCGAGATTGATCGTGGGCGGAAGAATGCCGTGAAACAGCGCTAGAACGATGAATACCGCCTCTATTCCACCGGCCGCGCCAAGCAAATGTCCAGTCATGGACTTCGTCGAACTGACCGGAATACGGAACGCCTGCTCACCGAATAGCGTCTTGATCGCGCGGGTTTCAATTGCATCAGCCATCGTCGAAGTACCGTGGGCATTAATATATCCAATCTGATCTTTCCCGATCCCTGCATCCTTAATTGCCAATTGCATGCATCGGACGGCTCCCTCACCTTCTTCGGGTGGCGCTGTAATGTGGTAAGCGTCGCTGTTCATGCCATATCCGACCACCTCGGCATAAACTCTGACACCGCGCCGTCGCGCATGTTCAAGTTCTTCGATTACAACCACCCCAGCCCCCTCTCCTAACACAAATCCGTCTCGATCCTTGTCGAAAGGACGACTCGCCCTCGTTGGTTCTTCATTCCTAAATGACAACGCCTTTGCTGACGCAAACCCAGCGACTCCCAGTGGAGTGACCGCAGCTTCAGCGCCGCCTGCGATCATCACATCCGCATCGCCCCGCTGAATGAGACGATACGCATCTCCGATGCAATGGTTGCCCGTCGCACAGGCAGTAACGGCACAAGAGTTGGGTCCCTTCGCACCTATGCGAATTGCCACCTGACCGGAGGCAAGATTGACAATGGTCATAGGAATAAAGAATGGAGATACTCGTCCGGGGCCTTTCTCTTTCAGCACATCGTGGTAGTGCTCGATCGATCCAAGCCCGCCAATACCAGACCCAATATAAACCCCAACCTTTGCCGCTTCTTCCTGAGCCACTTTTAAACTGGCATCATCTACCGCCAATAGGGCAGCGCCCACAGCATAGTGGATGAACGTATCCATTTTCTTGATTTCTTTTTTCTCAATGAACTGAGCTGGATCGAAATCCTTGACCTCACCCGCAATCTGGGCGTCGTACCTAGTCGCATCGAATTTTGTAATCCGATGGATCCCGGACTCACCAGCACAAAGAGCTTTCCAGGTTTTTTCGACGCCTGTCCCCAGTGGAGTGACCAGCCCCAGCCCGGTCACGACGACACGTCGAGTGGTTCGATCAGGCATGATAAACTAGCCACCCTAGGATTTTTCCTTGATGTAATCTAGGGCCTTGCCGACCGTAAGAATTTTCTCGGCATCCTCGTCTGGAATCTCAATCCCAAACTCTTCTTCGAGCGCCATCACCAGCTCGACAGTATCGAGCGAATCGGCCCCGAGATCTTCGACGAAGGATGATTCTGGAGTCACTTCATCCTCCTCCACACCGAGCTGCTCGGCGATGATTTTCTTAACCCGCTCCTCAACGGTTGCCATTGCGAGGCTACCTCCTTCTACGTTGTGACTTCCACTACACCACTGTTTTCGAGATCCGCACGGCCATAGACCGACAAGAGCTTTGACGCCTTACAACATCAACATTCCCCCATTCACATGCAAAACATGACCGGTGATATACGCTGCGTCTTCGGAGGTGAGAAACCGTACGGCTGCTGCGACATCCGCAGGCGTGCCCAATCGACCTAGAGGAATCTGCTTCTGGAGCGTTTCCTTCACGTCGGCTGCTAATCCGTGCGTCATAGCCGTATCGATAAACCCCGGCGCCACGGCATTCACCGTTACATTGCGGCTCGCATACTCTCGCCCAACCGTTTTCGTGAATCCGATCACGGCCGCTTTCGACGCTGCATAGTTGGCTTGTCCTGCATTCCCCATCACTCCGACGATCGAGGCGATATTAACAATGCGACCATACCGCTGTTTGGTCATCGGCTGCAAGACCGCTTTCGTGCAGTTAAAGGTTCCATTGAGATTGACCTGGAGCACAAGGTTCCAATCCTCCTCCTTCATCCGCAGCAATAACCCATCGCGAGTAATGCCCGCGTTGTTAACCAGAATGTCGACCTTCCCCAAGACTTTGATAACTTGATCAGCCATCGCCCTGGTTTCCTCAGCGTCTGCCACATTGACTTTCAGGTTCAGGGCCTTTCGTCCCTCCTTTTCTATGGCACCAACTGTTTCCTGAGAACGGCCTGAATCGAGATCGACAACGGCGATATCAGCTCCAGCCCGTGCTAGGGTTTCGGCGATGGCTCGACCGATTCCTTGAGCAGCTCCAGTTACAATTGCAACTCGACCCTGCAATGACATCAATGACTCCAGAAAAAGGTTGAAAAGTTATTAAATCTTACTGCGTCTAGGTCAAGGTCCATAACCAGCTTACTAGCTTTCAGGCAGTCAAACTTTTCAACGTTGTTTCAAGGGACTTTGGATCATACACATTCAGCACTTTCGTCTCCGGCAAGATTCGTTTACTCAAGCCAGTGAGCACTGTACCAGGACCCACTTCCACAAACGTCGTCACACCCATTTTGCCCATAGTCTTGATCGTCTCTTCCCATAGCACGGGGGACGGCAACTGCCGGACTAATGACGCTTGAATCTCGCTTGCTTGGCTGATCGCTTTTGCCTCTGCATTGTTGATGAGTGGCGCCCTCAGATCTGACCACCGGACCGCCGCCAGTTCCACAGCCATTCGATCAGCCGCCCGTTGCATCAAAGGTGTATGAACCGGAACGCTCACCGGAAGAGGAATCGCCTTCTTACACCCCTTAGCTTTCGCCAAATGAATAGCCTGTTCCACCGCCGTTTTTTCTCCGGCAATCACAATCTGGCCCTGCGAGTTGAAGTTTGCCGCTGCGACGACACCGAACACCGAGGCTGCGGAGCAAACCTCCTTTACGGCTTCTGATGCCAGCCCCAGAAGCGCCGCTACGAGACTCGTCCCCGGAGAGACCGCTTCCGCCATATAACGACCACGTTTCTGGACCAACCCGACTGCGTCGCAAAACGACACTCCACCTGCCGCCACTAAAGCCGAATATTCTCCCAAGCTGTGACCAGCTACTGCAATCGGTTTTGGCGCCGCCGGTCCCAGCGTGTGTAATGCTGCTATACTGCTCACCAGCAAAGCCGGCTGAGCGAATTCAGTGAGACTGAGCCGTTCACCCGGCCCGTCAAAACAAAGCGCCGCCACATCATACCCAAGAATTGCCGATGCCTCATCATACAGGGGCTTCAACGAAGGTTGCGCTTCGTACAGCGCTTTGCCCATTCCAACTGACTGGGAACCTTGTCCAGGGAAAACCAGTCCGACTCCGAGGCTCATGAACGTTTAGATATCTTAGAAATCCCTTGGAATGTCAACGGGAAAAGTTGTTTGAGGCTGATGGCTAATCACTTTCTAGGCTACCACCGGATCATCGCGGACGCCCAAGTCAATCCCGCGCCAAATGCCCCAAGCATTACCAGAGATCCCGGATTGATACGCCCAGTACGAACTGCTTCGTCCAACGCAATTGGAATCGACGCGGCCGAGGTGTTGCCGTAACGGTCGAGATTCAGCATCACCTTTCCCATAGGGAGATCAAGTCGATCCGCTACTGCTTTGAGAATCCGGACGTTGGCCTGGTGAGGGACATAGAGATCGAGATCCTCCACACTAAAATGATTGGCTTTCAGCGTTTCGCGGGCGATCTCCTCCAGCGTTCGTACGGCTACTTTGAAGGTTTCATGCCCTTTCATCTTGATGTATTGTAGACGCTCCGCGAGCACTTTTTCAGACGGCGGCATGCGTGATCCTCCTCCTGGGACCGCAATCAATTCACAGAGGCTACCATCAGAGCGCAGGTGCGTTGAAAGAATTCCCTGCTCTCCGTCACTCGCACTTACGACCGCCGCACCGGCCCCATCACCGAATAGGACACAGGTGCTCCGATCGGTCCAATCTGTGATTGCGGACATCACTTCCGATCCGATCACCAACACATGGCGCATTCCGGTCTTGACATATGCATCCGCAACTGAAAGTGCATAGATAAAACCACAACAGGCAGCTGAGAGATCGCACGCAGCCGCCTTGGTGGCGCCTAGCTGATGCTGGANNAGAGGATGGTCGCTGGTGCAGGTTCCGACCAAAATCATATCGAGATCGGTCGCCGTAAGTCCTGCCGCGGCCAGCGCCCGCCTTCCAGCCTGAACGGCTAAATCCGAGCAGGCCTCTCCACCCCCGACGATACGCCGTTGCTGAATACCGGTCCGCTCACGTATCCATACATCGGATGTAGCGACCGTACGTTCGAGGTCCTCATTGGTAAGCACCCTATCGGGCGTGTAGGAGCCTATTCCCGCGATACGGGCTTTCA
>JABAOE010003310.1_pt1 | contig 40676 bp, 38 predicted proteins | sample 7062141 | NCBI WGS metagenome assembly JABAOE01 (sample SAMN14538627, study PRJNA623070) | marine sediment metagenome | biome: marine biome [ENVO:00000428]; feature: marine pelagic biome [ENVO:01000023]; material: deep marine sediment [ENVO:00002113] | place: India: Gulf of Khambhat ...
CCTGGAGCTACCCACCTGTTCGAAGAGCGCGGCAAGTTGGATGAAGTTGCACGCCTCGCCAGTAAATGGTTTTCACGCCATTTGACGGCCAAAACAACAGGTGCAAGATAAAACAACTACTGGCAAGCTAACGCCAACCTGTTCTTTTCGCTGGTCACAAGCTCTGAGCCAATGGTCACATACGATGCTTACCAACGCTGATCCGTTTCGCTTGTGGCCCTTCGGCAGCCATTTTTTCAACAAACTGGCCGTCTTGCCCAAGCCTGAGGTCCTCGAAAGTTGGATGCGCGATAGCCTCTCTGCTCAAGTACAGTTCTCGCCCGTCACGGGTCATGATAAAACCGTATCCCTCGTCGGTAAAATCCGCGCCACCTTGCCCTACTACGGAACACCACGGGGCTTGACGTCGCCGCGTTTTTCGCGCACGGCATCCTCGAGCTGACGCTGAATGGCAGCAAACGCACCCCGCACTGCCAAGTATCTGTCCTCATCATGTCGACGGTTAACGACGATTTGTTTTTTACCCGGGATCCTCAGATCAATGTTTACACTGAGGTGGCGGCCCTGCCGATGGTGCATGCGCTGCAACAGCCGTAGAAACAGAATCTAATCTTGAACTTGAAGCATCTTGCTGCCATTCGTGAAAAAACAAAAGATCACCGACTTTAATATCAATGCACGACTGGCCACACCAAAACAGATCCGCACGTGGGAACATTGATTCTAAAGTGTACTCTGCGCCAGTTCCGAATACTCCTGCCCAGCTGCCGCGAGTCTGTGGGACTCGAAGCATGAGCCTCGATCATCAACGCTGAGATGCTCCAAACCGTAGCTTCCGTTTCTGCCCTGTTCCTTAGCTTGATATTGCTGACTAGCGGCAGCACCATGCTTGGCACTTTGCTGGGCCTACGGCTGGAGCTCGAAGGGTACACGGCGGCGCGAACCGGGCTGATACTGGCTTTTCATTCTGTCGGGTTTGTACTCGGAAGCCTCTACAGCGAGCGCATCATTCGCCGCGTTGGCCACATCCGCGCCTTTGCGGTATTTGGCTCTCTCGCATGCTCTGCCATTCTGACGCACCCGATCCATGTTCAGACCGACCTGTGGATCGTGCTGCGACTGACGGTCGGCTTTTCGATTGCCGGCTTATTGCTTATCGTCGAGAGTTGGGTAAATGGCGTCGCCACAGCGCGGACACGCGGAACTCTGCTCAGTATTTATCTGATTCTGTTTTATCTCGCGGCCGCTGGCGGCCAACTGATGATCGGACTGGGGGATGCACGAGAGTTCTATCTGTTCAGCTTTGCTGCGATTTTGGTGGCGCTGTCACTGGTACCACTGTCACTGACCAGATCAGTCGCCCCGCAGTTGCCTGAGGCAACGCGTGTGCGTATTGGTAATGTGTTCAGGAAAACACCGCTGGCGCTGGCTGGGTCATTGCTGAGTGGAGTCGCCATGAGCGCCTTCAACATGATGGGGCCGATCTACGCAAGCCGCATCGGACTCGATACGTCACAACTGTCACTGTTTATGAGTATCGCGGTGTTAAGCGCAATGTTGTTCCAATGGCCGATTGGAAGAATATCGGATGTTCTGCCACGCAATCGTGTCGTGCTAGCGCTGGCGATTGCCGGGCTAGCTGCGTCTATACTGACGGCGCTATGGGGTGACTTGTCGCGATGGCTGCCGTTCGTGTCAGTAGCCCTGTACGTGGGCTTTGCCTCCACGGTGTATCCCGTTAGCCTGGCACTAGCGCACGATCAAATGCAGCATGAGCAAATCGTCGGCACCAATGCAACGCTGTTGCTTGGCTTCGGTATTGGTACCATATTCGGACCGTTAGGCGGCGCCGTTTCAATCTGGCTGATCGGGCCATCTGGATTATTTATTTTCAGCGCGGCCGTAATGGGTGCACTTACCATCATTGCCGCCCCTTACTGGAAAGCGCGAGAACAGGTGCCTGTGCAGGAGCAGGAGGCTTTCGTCGCCGTTACCCCAGTGGCCACCCCGGCGCTAATGGAACTTGACCCGCGCGACGAAACTTACGAAAAACGCGAAGAAGCTGCACGCGAACATTCTATTGACGACGCAAGCAAACACGGCCGCGACGTCGACAACGTACGGGACATCTAGGAATAGCCCTCGCTTTGCGGGCAAGTCAGCTGGATCCTCGGAGCTCGGTGCTCAAATTAAGCGAGCTGCCTGTACAGACGATTGCTGAACCAAAAAGCACCCAGAACTCAAGTGATTAATCGTAAAAGTTTTAACCAACTAGAGCGATGAACGGCAGACTTAGAAGGTCGATCGGCGCGCCCACAGCTGCTTGCTCGAGCATGGAAAAGCGAATCAGACGGTAGCTCGTCGATAATGCCACAGCGCCGACACCAATAACACAAGGCCGAAGTATTATCGGTGGCTATTTCAGCGGGGGTAGAGACGGCATCAGCGCCAAGGGCAAGTAGTCAAAAATGTTGACCAATGGTCAGGTAGGCAGAGCCTTGACCGAGACTGGAGTACCCATATCCAATCATCAACGTGCCGAGAATCGTGTCAGCAGCCCAGTAAATGGAACCGGCAGAAATCCACCCCCATGGATCTTTCATAAACGGATCATTAATGCGGCCAGCTTCAATGGAAACGCCGGCATACAGACCGCGACCAAGTTGCGTCGGCATGTTTCCATAGCGCCGGTAGTAGGTAATTACGCCAAGGTTGTAGCGGGTGCCGGTAAGTTGATCAAGAAACAGCCCAGAGAGGCGCGCCGGTCCACCCAGTTCAAACAACTCATAGGGTGGTAATAAACCCGAAATTTCTTCACCCCATTCGGCGAGTATCGAAAACGTGTGTTTGCCAAAACTTTTCACGCCTAAGGCTTTTACGTGAGCAACCTGATATTCGTAATCGGAGCCCCAGTCTTCGTCTACGTTCTCAAAACTCAGTCCGGCATACCAGCCCGCTCGCGGAAATGACACGCTGTCCAGTTGATCGGCGACCGCTAAAGCCCTAAATCCGGCCATAGTCGCTTCTTCCGGAGACAAAATCGAGGTAAGCGCACCGAGGTCCGGTTGCGATCGCACACCCTCTGCGTAAGGTCCTATGCGCACCTCGCCAACAGTGCCAGTCAGCCCAAAATCAAGGCCTCCACCAACGGAATTCGTTCGCAGTTGCCCGAGCCTGATGTCGTCATCGTAAATTTGAATATTGGTTCGCTGCGCGATCGCATAAGGGGCGACAAAGGCGCCGTCGCGCACCTGCAACGGCGCCAGAAATTCAGTCGAGAGGAGCGAGTGGTAACCGATTTGCGCGTCAATGCGCCACTCCGCGCCCAAGGCATTGGCCCAGGTGCGCCGATAACTGGCTGCAAGATTGCCCTGAGTCGGACTGTCAAAATCGGATCGAACGCCAAAGCCAAACTTCAAGTAGCCAGGACCCCAAGGCTTGGTTTCGGCATCGAGCAAGACGACTCCATTGTCGGTGCCACCCACAACCGAATAACCGAGGTAGGAGAAATCGCCGCGACCATAGAGGCGCTGCAAATCTCGATGAAGCTCGGCGAATGAAAAGTCATCACCCGGCTCGACGTCAAGATCACGCATGATTGCTTCAGCACCAAACCTGTCGCTTTCCGGGATCTCAATTCCTAAAATCCGGGGTTCGGGCAATCTCCGACTTTTTCTTCCGACCAGCCAACGCTGATAAGACGCTTCGTCGAGAGACAGCTTTGCAAGTTCCGGCACTTTTTTGTCAGCAGCCTCCACACCACGCTCAACAATTTTTTTTGCAACGCCAAAATCGGCTGACGAAAATCCCTCGAGATCCGGTTCGATCAAAATATCAACCTCAGTCAGCTCGGCGAGAGAACGAGCAACGTTTTGCTCAGTCAGCAAGTTCATCGACTGACTAACGATGCCAATCACACTGCTTAACATCTCGCGATCCTTCAGTGGCGTGCCGAGATTGACCGCGATCACGACGTCTCCGCACAAGGATCTGCCGATGTCCACCGGCAAATTGCGAACCAGCCCGCCGTCGACAAAAGCACGACCGTCGATTTCAATCGGTGCCAAGATAGCTGGCAAAGACATGCTAGCGCGCATGACTTTCGGAAGATCACCTTTCTCGAAAACTTTAATCTCCCCCGTCTCAAGATCCGTGGCCACCGCCCTAAAAGGTGTAGGCAAGCTGTCAAAGTGGGTGTCGGCGACCGATGCACCCGGGCCTACGAGTTCTTTCAGAAACAACTCGACCCGATATCCGGCTGAAGCACCAGCAGGCAACTGCACCCGACCCGCATTGAATCCTAAAGTGATGTCAAATAAGGGCTGGTAGTCGTAGCGTTTGATTCTCTGAGGGATCTGCGAGCGCGGTGGATTGTCATTAAAAAGCGTCTCGATGTCGGTCGCCTCAAGTACTTCGCGCATGGTTGCCGGCTGCACACCCGCAGCGTAAGTGCCGCCCACGAGCGCGCCCATGCTCGTGCCTACCACACAGTCAACCGGCACCCTGAGTCGTTCGAGCACCTGCAGTACGCCAACGTGTGCCAATCCACGTGCGCCGCCTCCCGACAGAACAAGACTGATACGCGGCCGCGGTGCCATCTCTTCTGCTGCAAGCTGAGCCTCGGGAAGTAACAGCATGGGCAACAACAAGACAAGCCAACTCGCTGCATTCGCGTGGTGCCTCAGTTTAAAGAGCGGTCGACTCTTTGCCGTCATTGGCCAATACTCTTGCCTGTTGACATGGCATTTGATAAGCGATTCACAATCCGCTTTCCGATACTAACAGTTGTGTCGAAACTTGGGGGAGATACATGAGTGAGGCCAGACGGGATTGGTTGAAACGAATTGAGGTAGGGGCGCGACGGCTTAGACGCAACATCTGGCAGGCCTTGCGCGCTGGAGGCGGTGGCCATGCAGGCGGTTCGTCATCGGCGCCAGATATTTTGGCAGCATTGTATTTCCATCGTATGCGCCTCAATCCGGGCAAACCGGAATGGCCGGATCGTGACCGTTTTGTGCTGTCCAAAGGACGCGCAAATACGGCCCTCGGTACCGCGCTGGCGCAAACTGGTTTTATCGACGACACGTTACTTGATCGCTTCTACCAATTCGAGCCACCGTTTGGAATGGCCCCGTACATCAAAGTGCGCGGGGTGGAAATGTGCACGGGCGCATTGGGCCACGGTCGCGCAATGGTTGTTCGACGCGCCTAGAGCCTAGGCCAAAGCGTAATGGCCAAGCGGTTGTCAACAACCCAGACTAATCATTTCGGTGCCAAAAGCGGGGTAATGGCGCGAGCGCCAGCTTAACCCCGGCCGATGCTGCAAAAGACAATCACGGCTTCGGGCAATATGCAACGTACAGCTACGGTGGTGGGGAGCGTCAAATCGACTTTGTCGCGCTGTTGACACACGGCGCAGAAGTTGCTCGGTCCAGCCTCGCTCGCTTGGTGGGTTTGCAATTCAGCGCGCCGCCAGCTTCACCATTAATTCGCGGGTCGACGCGACAAGATCGCGCATAAACTCTGCCACCGGCTGATTGCGAATGAGGGAGACGCCCTGCCCGGCCCACATCGACATGAAACCGGCGTCGTCGCGCTCGGCCGCAGACTTGCGCAGATCGCGCGATACCGAGTACTGGGCCGGATACGGAAGCAAGTCCTCATTCAGAGCTTCGACTTCCTCGATGTAGCGGTTGCGAATCGCTCTGGCCGGGCGACCCGTCACCACCTTGGTGACTTTGGTGTCTTCGGCGGCAGCGCTTCCCAGCGAGGCGCGCCAGGCATCGAGCACCGACATCTCAGGACAACCAAGGAATGCCGTACCCATCTGCACGCCGCTCGCACCCAGCGCGAGACTGGCGACGATGCCGCGCGCATCCATGACGCCGCCCGCAGCAATGACCGGCACGCTCACTGCATCGACCACCTGCGGCACCAACGCTATAGTTCCAATCAACGCTCTTTCGTAGTCAACTGAAAATGTGCCACGATGTCCGCCGGCTTCGCCGCCCTGAGCGATGATGGCATCGACGCCCGCCTGCTCCAATGTTTTCGCTTCGTTAACCGTGGTCGCCGAACACAGCACTTTCGCGCCACTAGCATGCGCTCTTTCAACCGCAGCCGCATCGGCCCCGAAGTGGAAGCTGATGACCGGTACTTTCTCTTCAATCAGTACGTCGAGTTGTTCTTCGAACGGTCCAAACATCGGGCCCGGCAGCGGAACATCACCTAGCCCAAGCTCAGCGTGGTAGGCAGCAAGCTGTTCCGCAAGACGAGGACCTGGCCGGACGTTCCGGTCAAAGTTTTCTGTATGCGCGGCAAACAGATTGATATTGAACGGCCGGCTTGTCTGCTCTTGAATCGCCCGAACGGTTTCGCGTAGCTTCGGCGGCGGCGTACCGGCAGCGCCGAAGCTGCCGAGACCACCAGAATTACTGACCGCCGCAACAATCACCGGGTTGGTGACAAAGCCCATCGGCGCCTGAATAATCGGGTGTTCGATTCCCAGCAGTTCGACAAGCGTCCTGTCCGGCCACATATTGCTTTTGTCCTCCGGTCACGCAACGACGGTAAACGCCCGTGCCAGACTTCGGCGCCAAGCCAGTCGCGAGCGCGGGTTGAACAGATTATTGCACGGGTTGTTTAACCAGCCGCAAATAAGGCTTGAGCGTCTTCCAGCCTGCCGGAAACATGGTCTTCGCCTCGTCGTCCGAAACCGCCGGCACGATAATCACGTCATCCCCGTTTTTCCAGTTGACCGGTGTCGCCACCTTGTATTTCTGGGTTAGCTGCATCGAATCAAGAACGCGCAGGATTTCGTCAAAGTTGCGCCCTGTGGTCATCGGATAAGTGAGCATCAGCTTGATCTTTTTGTCCGGCCCGATGATGAAAACGGAACGCACAGTGGCATTGGTCGCAGCGGTTCGTCCTGCCGAGGTTCCCGACTCACTGGCGGGCAGCATGTTGTAGAGCTTGGCAACTGTAAGATCGCTATCGCCAATCAACGGGTAGTTGACCTTGCCACCTTGGGTCTCTTCGATATCTTTTGCCCACTTTTCATGGTTGTCGACGGGATCAACACTCAAACCGATAATTTTGCAATTGCGTTTTCTGAATTCAGGCTCGAGCTTGGCCATGTACCCGAGTTCTGTCGTGCAAACCGGCGTGAAATCTTTCGGGTGCGAAAACAATATCGCCCAGCCATCACCAATCCACTCATGAAAATCAATGTCGCCTTGCGTGGTTTTGGCTTTGAAATTCGGTGCTTCATCGTTTATTCTCAGTGACATGTCAGACTCCTCCTCGTATTTTTGTGTTTTTGTGGTGTTGTGATGTTGCGGTGGTGAACTCAACGACAGGTGACGGCCGCCCACTCTTTTACGATGCCTGCCCCCTTGCGGATGACAAGCCAGCGTAGCACGCTTATGTTATGCGGTTGATAAACGGCCCGCAATGAAATTATGCGGGGATAATCGCCGTGCGGAGGTGTGGCAACGGAGCAAAACAACACGGACTGCATAGGCGCGTAACGAGCTCCCGTCGAACGCAGCGCCGCGCTGCGCTTCAAGAGTGTCGGAACCATAACCACCCGCACTGTCCGGACCGGTGGGCCAACAGGTGACCACATCGAGCGCTTTGATGACCCCGAGGATAGCAGTGTCTATCGGCTCAGCGAAAAGAGGCCCATACAACTTCAGGTCCGATGCAAGCCACCACCAAGGCGGGCTCACCCCCGCGCGAGAAACTAAGCAAGAAGACCGTCGGGCTTGTACGCTTCATCACAAGAATGGATAATGCGTGCCATTTCGCGTTAGCGCTTTTCTGCGCAAAGATCACCGGCGCGTTGCGTTGACTTCGTTAATACCTCAATCATATGGAGCGGGATCTATCCCATGCGTATCAGCCACCTGCTATTAATTTTTTTCACGTTGCCAATTACCGCTACCGCATTCGCCGAGGGCAAGTCGGCGCGGCAATTGATCGGCGCCTGTGCGCGCTGTCATGGTGAGGACGGAAATGCCTCGGGACAGTATCCGGACCTGGCCAAACAACAAGCAGAGTACACATTCAAGCAGCTGATGGACTTCAAATCGGGCGCCCGCAAGAACACACAGATGTCGCCGATGGTGGGCGTGTTGAGCGAGGAAGACATGCGAACGCTCGCCGAATTCTATGCAGGCGAGAATTTGGAGCGCCAACGCGGCAAAATATCCGATATTCTTGGGCAGAAGGGCAAAACGATTGCCGCACAGCTAAATTGTGCGAGCTGCCACCAGCCAAACTATCGTGGTGCCGCAACCATTCCCAGGATTGCCCGGCAAAATCGAGTTTACCTGGCCCAGCAGATGAAGAATTTTCGTGATGGCAAGCGCACCAATGACAACGGCCTGAAGACCAGCTTCATGTCGAATCTGACCGACGAAGAGATTGAGGCGCTATCACACTATTTCGCCGGCATGTGACGCCAACATCGTCGGACGCGGTGACAGTGGCCCGGGTAAATTCATGGGCTGGCGTCGGGGCCTCAACTCAGCCCCACAGAAACGGAAAGTCGACCTCAGCCACACGCTGGCTGATGAGGTCAGCAATGGCCGCCCCTGAACCGCAAGCAAGCGTCCACCCAAGTGTGCCATGTCCTGTGTTCAGATAGAGGTTGGAATAGCGTGTACGGCCGATCAAGGGAACATTGGACGGCGTTGCGGGACGAAGTCCAGCCCATTTTTTCAAATTGTCGTGGTCAACGGCATTAGGAAAAATTTGTCGCATCCGATCAGCAATTCCGAAACAACGCGCTTCGCTAACCGAAGGGTTGTAGCCCGCAAGCTCCGCCGTTCCGGCCATGCGCAGTCGCTCCCCGAGCCGCGACATAGCAATTTTGCCATTCTCGTCAGTGATACAGACCGTCGGTGCCGCGGTAGCGTCCTTGACCGGTGCCGTGATCGAATAGCCCTTAACCGGATAAATCGGCACCTTGACACCAACCGTGGCAAGTAGAAACGGGCTATAACTCGCCATCGAAATTAGGTAGGCGTCAGCGCTCAGGACCTCCCGGCGCCCACCGGCTCGGACTGCAACGCCCGTGATCTTGTCCCCCTCTTCCAACAGCCGCTCCGCCTCGACGTCGTAGCCAAAACTCACGCCCTCCCTGGCGGCCCGCTCGGCGAGCCGCTGGCTGAACAAATAGGCGTCACCGGACTCGTCGTCCGCAGCGTAGGTAGCGCCAACGATGCGAACTCGCGAATCGCGCAGCGCCGGCTCGATCTGAATCGCTTCCCTCGGCGAGCGCACCGAGATCGCCAGTCCGTGTTTTAAGAGTAGACGCAAACGCAACCGTGCCGCCTCGAATTCTCTCTCGTCAGTGTGAATTTGAAGAATGCCTTTGGCGAGGTGGTCATATTCGATATTCGTCTCGCGACGTAGTGCCTGAAGCTTGGCTCGACTATAAATGGCCAATCGGAGGATTCTCAGGGTATTTGCACGGGTACGCCAGGGCAGGCACTCGAACAGAAAACGTAGCCCCCACGCCCACTGCCGAGGATCGGAACGCAGGCGAAACATCAGAGGTGCATCCTCACGCCCAAGCCACTTGATAATTTTCGCGGGAGCACCGGGATTGGCCCACGGCTCCGCTTGGCTGACAGAAACCTGACCACCGTTGGCAAAACTTGTTTCCAGCCCCGGGCCGCCCTCACGATCAATCACCGTGACTTCGTGGCCGGCCTTCGTTAAATACCAGGCGCTGCTTACGCCAATCACGCCAGCACCCAAAACAAGCACTTTCATCTCAAACCTGTCACTGGAAAATGGTAATGCCGACAACGATCATCCACGCCGCCTCGTTATCGGCTGCCTCGTTATCGGCTGATTGCGACGGTAACCCATCAATTTTAAATTGCGCTGCACGACACTGCCATGCATGCACATTTATTTCTACAGATTATCGCTATCGAAGATCAATACGCAAAGCCGCTAACTACTGTGCCACCCAACCACCGTCCGACACCACATCGGTTCCGGTAATGAACGACGCGCCTTCGGAGCACAGGAACAGCGCAATTTCGCCAATCTCCTTAGGTTCGCCCCAGCGGTTAGCCGGGACGCACGACATGAGGTCTGCATTTTTCTGTGGATCGGCACGTAGTGGCGCTGTCAGGTTCGTGGCGTAAAACCCCGGGCTGATCGCTACAACGTTGATGCCTTCCCCAACGTGCTCAAGCGCCATGGATTTGGTGATCGCCAGCACCCCATGTTTGGTGGCGCAGTAGGCAGCCCGGCCCACGCTTCCGACGTGCGCCATGATCGATGTAATGTTAATGATTCGTCCCCATTGATTCGCTTGCATATGCGGCACGAATGCCCTCGAGGCCAGAAAAACGCCAGTGAGGTTGGTATCTATAACCTGGCGCCATTCATCCATGCTGAATTCAACGAGATTCTTGCGTACTGCCGTGCCAGCATTATTGATCAGGATGTGGACATTTCCGAAACGCTGTTTTACTTCCTGCTCAAGTTTGGAAATCTGAAATTCTTCGCGAACGTCACAGATGAAAATCTCTGACTCGATGTTCTGCTCCTTTCCAAGTTGCTGCGTCTCCGCAAGTCTATGCTGGGCTCGTCCGACCAGAGCCAGCTTTGCTCCGGCGCGACCCAGCGCCAGCGCCATGGCGCGGCCAAGCCCCTGGCTGGCCCCGGTAATGACCGCCGTCTTGCCATCGAGAAATTTTCCATTCATGTCTTGCTCCTCCTGAGAAACGGTTCGCAGCAAAACAGTAGAGTATACAAGGGCGCTGACAGCATTAAGCGACAAAGCCGGTGATAGACCACCACAAACACGGGTGTGTGGAATATTATTCGCACTAACCGGGACGCATCAAAGCGAAACGCGGGCGCGACGCCTAGAAACACAACCTCATAGCATCGCGAAGTCTGATCAATGACACAGCAACGACATCTGAATTACTGGCCAAATCACCTACCGCACCATCTCACGGTGCCCGCGACCACGCTCAGCCTTAATCTCACGGTATCAGCGTCCCGCTATCCGGAAAAGCCAGCATTGATTTTCTACGATAGTCGAATCAGTTACTCACAGTTGCGCAGCGAGGTCGACGCAATCGCCGGCTACCTGCAACAATGTTGCAGCGTGCGCAAGGGGGACCGAGTACTGCTGGACATGCAGAACTGCCCACAATTCGTTATCGCCTATTATGCAATTCTGCGCGCCGGTGCCGTTGTCGTTCCGGTGAGCCCCATGAACGTTGCAGAGGAACTGGAGCACTATGTTACCGACAGCGGCGCCTCGACTGCACTGATTGGTCAAGAAGTCTACAAACACTTCCACGAGGCGGTGGGCGCCGGTATTGACCACCTGATTGTTGCTACCTACGCTGATTATCTGCCCGGTGATTCCGACATCACGGTGCCCATGTTTGTTTCTGAAAAGCGGTTACAACCGGCTAGTCCCGGTACGGCCTGGGTCGACGCTTTGGGCGCAGGTCACGTTCCGCATGCACAAAGCGCTCGGGCAGATGATCTGGCAGCGATACTTTACACATCAGGCACGACGGGCAAGCCGAAAGGCTGCATGCACACACACCGCACAATCATGACAACTCTGGTCGGCGCAGCACTCTGGGAGGGGGTCGTGGCCGATTCAGTGGCGCTCGCGACTGCACCTTTTTTTCACGTTTACCGGCATGCAACACAGCATGAATGCGTCAATTTTCGCCGGCGCGACGATTTGCATTCTGCCCCGCTGGGATCCACAGATTGCCGGACAAATGATTGAACGGTATAGCTGCACGCACTGGGCCAATGTGCCAACCATGGTGGTTGATCTACTGGCTGACCCTGCCACCGAACGACGAAATCTGGGCTCGCTTCAGAATATTTTTGGCGGAGGCAGCTCCATGCCCGAAGCAGTCGCGCAGAAACTGTACGAGCGCTGCGGGATACGCTACATGGAGGGCTATGGCATGACCGAAACCATTTCGCAAACACATATAAATCCCCACGGCGATCTCCGCAAACAATGCCTTGGCATTCCCACGTTCGACACGCTGTCGACCATTATTGATCCGCAAACGCTCCAGGAACTCGGTGCAAACGAGACCGGTGAAATCATTTCTAGCGGGCCGCAATTGATGCTGGGCTACTGGCAGCGCGATGACGCTAACAAAGAAGCATTTATCGAAATCGATGGGCGGCGCTTTTTCCGAACCGGTGATCTAGGCTACTGCGACAAGGACGGGTTCTTTTACATAGCGGATCGCCTCAAACGCATGATCAATGCCGCCGGATACAAAGTCTGGCCGGCTGAGTTGGAAGCAACCATGTACAAGCACCCTGCGATCAAGGAACTGGCGATCATCTCTTCTCCTGACGAACGCCGCGGCGAAACAGTCAAGGCAGTAGTCGTTCTTACCGAGGAGGCCAAAGGAAACACCTCTGCCGAGGACATCGTTGCTTGGTCAAGGGAACACATGGCGGCCTATAAGGTGCCGCGCATGATCGAGTTCATTGACGCGCTGCCGCGTTCTAGCACGGGCAAGATTCAGTGGCGCACGCTGCAAGAGCAAGAGTGGCAAAGCATCAAGAGCCGTCGCGCTGCGCCGCAGCCGGTACACACGTCCGAGACCATACCGAAGAAGAACTCCTGAGAACAGGCTTCCGCACCCTGAGGAACGTGTATAAACGAACATCCGCTCCCTCAACAGCTCGACATCGGTAAGCAGCGAAAGTACACGTTGCAACACTTTACGCATCCAACTCTGGCTGTCGGGATCGTCCGCATCATTTGCCCGCGCCGCGCAAAACGGATAACGCCATGAACAACGCATCAAAGGCCCACCCGCTGGACGCCGCATTGGAGAAAGACATCCTCGCTGCTGTGGCCGGTAGCGAGGACGAGCTGCTCTCGATCGCAAGAACGCTGGTTGGTTTCCCCAGCCTGCTCGGCGATGAGGCACCAGCGCAGGATTTCATGGAAGGACTATTCCGCGGAATGGGACTCAAGGTAGACCGTTTTGAAGTGGTCGACGACGAGTTAAGGAAGCTCCCTGGTTACTCACCTGCAGTGGGTCATTGGTACAACCACGACAATGTGGTAGCGACACATACGCCACGAGAACAAAAAGGAAGGTCGCTAATTCTGAACGGACATATCGATGTAGTCCCGGTTGGCGCGGAGGAGCTTTGGAACACACCGCCGTTTGAAGCGACCCTTCGTGAAGGTCGACTGTACGGTCGCGGCAGTGGTGACATGAAAGCTGGGATCGCCGCCTACGTTGCCGCTTTCCGGGCGCTCAACTATCTTGGCTTGCAGCCGGCTGCACCGGTCTTCCTGCAATCGGTAGTCGAGGAAGAGTGCACTGGCAACGGCGCGCTCGCCTGTTTGCACCGCGGTTACGGCGCAGAGGCTGCAGTCATACCGGAACCGTTTCAGGAAACCATCATGTCCGCACAAGTCGGCGTCATGTGGCTGCAGGTCGAAGTCATTGGCAAACCCGCGCATGTCCTCAACGACACCGAAGGTATAAACGCGATTGAAGCAGCGTACTTGCTCTGGTGCGGCTTGAAGGCCCTCGCCGACAAATGGAACGCACCGCAGAACCGCCACCCCGCTTTCGCGGAACTCGAAACACCAATCAAGTTCAATCTGGGCAAGATCCGTGGCGGCGAATGGGCATCGTCAGTGGCGACGCGCTGCGTCATGGACTTGCGTTGCGGCTTCTATCCAGGCATGCCCCCAGGCACGGCACGCGACGAGATCGAAAAACAACTCAAGGCAACAGCGGCAAGTGAGGCACGGCTGAAAGGAGTCGATTGGCGTATCAAATACAGCGGTTTTCAGGCTGAGGGATGTGTTAGCGACGTCGACACGCCGCTGGTAAAAGCGCTTGCTGAGAGTCATCTGGCGGTCGCTGGAGAGCGACCCGAATTCTTCGTCAGCGCAGCAACGACGGATGTACGCATCTTCCAGCTATACGGCTCCATTCCCGCAACCTGCTACGGTCCTGAAGCGTGCAATATTCATGGGATCGATGAATCCGTCTCGGTCAATAGTATGAACAGGGTGAGCGCGGTTCTTGCTATCTTTATTGCAAAATGGTGTGGCGTGGAGAAAATTCGATGAAGTGGCTTGCAGGACTTACGTGGATCGCCATGCTCGGCCTCCTAGTGGCATGCGCGAGCTCCCCAAACGTGGCTGACGACAACATCAGCAGCAACAGCGAGCGGGCAACGCGCGCCGATCGGGACACGGCGCTCAAGGCTGCCACCCACGCAAAGGACATGGTGGGCCAACCATATCGCTATGGGGGCAACACCCCACGCGGCTTCGACTGCAGCGGGCTAGTGCACTACAGCTATGCACGTGTCGGAGTCGATGTTCCCCGCACCACGCGCGCACAGCTCAGTGCCGGCATTCCGGTCACGGCGCGTTCATTACGCGAGGGCGACCTCGTGTTTTTCAACCAGGAAGGGAAGAAATTCTCCCATGTCGGCATTTACATAGGCGGTGGCCGCTTTGTGCATGCCCCCTCAAGCGGAAAGCGCGTTCGCGTAGACCGCCTCGATAAGCGCTATTGGCGCCAACACTTCGCCGCGGCGCGGCGCATCTGATCATCAATTAGCTTGCCGGAACTTCTCGTTCCGGTCATTGTCAACTCACGCTGCGCATTCTCTGCGTTCACTGGAACCGTTAATGCAAGCCCTTGTCTCAGGCATGGTGGGCCGGATTACCATGTCGCCGATTTCAGCGTTGGTAGTGAGCGACATGCGCTTCGTCGCATTGGCGATTGCAATGTAACCGCCACCTGGTCATCACATTTTGGTGCGAAAACAGATCACAGGTATGGAGTAGAACAGTATGCTGTTATCAAAAAGCTTCTTTAGATGGATTGCCGCGGCCGCACTTCCGGCCACCGTGGCTGCCTATTATGCGCTGGGCTTTGCGGACGCTTCCCAAGCTGAAGCGCACAACACGCAATTGGTCGCACAGCAAATTCAGGAAGATGCCGCGCTGGTTACAGGTCTTCCCGATTTCACCCGACTCGTTGAGCATTATGGCCCTTCCGTAGTCAACGTCGCCGTGTCTGCCTCTAACGACGCGGTAGCGCGTGCAAATCCACTACCCAATTTGCCGAAGAACAGTCCCTTCGAGGAGTTCTTCCGGCGTTTCGGACCTCCCATGCCACCGCAGGGAGAAGCACCGATCCGGCGTGGCCAAGGTTCGGGCTTCATTATCAGTTCTGATGGTCTGATCCTGACCAATGCGCATGTCGTCGGAGAAGCTAGTGAGATCACTGTAAAGCTAGTAGATCGGCGCGAATTCAGCGCCAACATCGTTGGTATTGACGAACAAACCGACGTAGCGGTCCTTCGTATTAACGCGAAGAACCTGCCAGCGGTAAAAATCGGCGACGCTCAGGACCTGAAAGTGGGTGAGTGGGTCATCGCCATTGGCTCGCCGTTCGGATTCGAGAATACAGTTACCTCGGGAATCGTGAGCGGCAAGTCTCGTTCTTTGCCTGATGGAACGTATGTCCCATTCATCCAAACCGACGTAGCCGTCAACCCCGGTAATTCCGGAGGTCCGCTTTTCAACATGAAAGGTGAAGTGGTTGGCGTCAATTCGCAAATTTTCAGCCGCACTGGCGGCTACATGGGCTTGTCATTCGCGATACCGATCGATGTCGCCATAAACGTCAAGGATCAACTGGTGGCCTACGGCACGGTGACCCGTGGCCGTATCGGGGTACATATCCAGGAAATCAATCAGTCTCTANNGGCTTACATGAAACAAAGGGTGCATTGGTCAGCAAGGTGGAGCCAGGTGGGCCGGCCGACGCGGCAGGCATCCGCAGCGGCGATATCATTCTCGGGGTTGACGGTGCGCTAATTTCGCAGATGACCGAGTTGCCTGCCGTGATCGCCGCCAAACTACCCGGCAGTAACGTCAGGCTTGATGTGTGGCGCGATGGCAAGGAATGGCAAATCGACGTCGTCGTCGGCGGATTCCAGCAGGACGAGGTGGCGGCCGCACAGCAGCCGACACAGGAGGTTGAAACCGGCAAGCTAGGACTCGCCGTGCGGGAACTCACTCCTGAAGAAGAGAAACATCTGAACGGTGCGCACGGCCTATTCGTTGAACGGGCCGAAGGGCCGGCCGCTGCGGCGGGTCTACGACGCGGTGACGTCATTCTCGCTGTAGGCTCGACACCAGTGACATCAGCCAAGCAACTCGTCGAGTTGAGCAGCGGGGCTGGCAAAACGGTCGCGCTGCTCGTCCAACGTGACAATCAACGCAGTTACGTACCGCTGCAGACAGGCTGACGTAGTAAGGCAGCACGTGCAACAGAAACAGGACCCACAAGCGCGCCACGCCAACGGCGCGCTTTTATTTTGAAAGCTTGTCGAAGCAACATCAGATACCGCTGGCACCTTGGCGTTTCAAGGGTCTGGCTGGGCGAAGTTGACTGACTCAACAGGTGTCGGCCGCCGGGTATTAACAGCCATCCACAGGCACCCGGTCTGTCGGTAAGCTGGTCTTCTGCGAAACGTACCTTCTCACGCGTCTGCAATCTTTAAGGCGGAGCACCGTGCCCCCATTTGCTCAATTACTTACAGCAAATAGTTAATAAAACACCGGATAAATCCGTTGTAATCGCCAAAACATTCTGCTGCATTTCAGCCGCGTTTGGGCGCACAATATTTCTCGGTTTCAATTTCCTTTTCATTCGGCAAACAATAGAATCTGTCTTTCCATGTCGGCGAACAGGGCGGCAGCATATGATGCCGCCGCAAAGTATTACAACCAACCGCTGGTAAAGGGAGGCCGCGGTGAACCGATTGGAAATTGCTAACGATAATTCAGAACTCAATCCGGAACTGCTCGAAGTCGTCAAGGCCGTACAACAAGCGCTTCTTGAAAAGCGCACGCGGCAGCAACTAGAGGCGATTGACAGCGGCCCGTCTGCGCTCGAAGCCGCCTACGCCAGAGCACGAGCGAGACGCCCGGAAGTTCCACGCGGCATTGCATCGCATCCGAGGCTGCTTGCGGCGGTCATCGATTATGCCGGTGCAGCCATTATCAGCGAAACGGTCGATGGCGTCGTTCTGAGTTGGAACAAGGGCGCTGAGCGCATTTTCGGATTCACCGACGAAGAGGTCGTCGGAGAAAGCCATATCTGCCTATTTCCGGATTTTCTCAAAAGCGAGGAAGCAAAAATCTGGAAACGCGTCACCGCAGGAGAAACAATCACTAACTACGAGACGGTTCGCCAAGATCGACAGGGTCGACTAATTGATGTGGCAATGAGCATTTCGCCGATCCAGGAAGATAACAAGGTGACACGTGTCGTCATTGTTGCTCACGACATCACCGAACGCAAAACCCTGGATCGAGCGCTCATGCAGAGCGAACGCATGCAGCGCGAACGTCTGGCTCAGCTCAAGACAGTTCTTGACTCCGTGCCCACACCGGTGTGGATCGCCCACGATCCGGAATGCAAAGAAATTACCGGCAACAAAGCGGCTTACAACCTCCTGAAACTTCCCCAGGGAAGCAACTTGTCACTGTCGTCGCCGACCCAGAAGATACCCTTCGCGGTGTATCGCAACGGGCGTGCACTCGCCCCGCATGAATTGCCAGTGCAAATGGCCGCTTCGCGGGGGATTGATGTTCAGGACTTCGAACAGGATCTGGTCTTCGAAGATGGCACCGTCAGAAATATCGTCGGCAACGCGACGCCGTTACGCGATGCCAGCGGTAATATCACCGGGGCAGTTTCAGCGGCGATCGACATCACCGCGCGTAAGGGCGCGGAGGAGCAAATTCGCAAGATGGCGCATTTCGACGCTCTGACCAATTTGCCGAATCGTGTCTTACTGATGGACCGGCTCGAGCACGCGATTGCCATGTCAGCACGCAACCAGACCCATACAGGTGTTATCTTCATTGATCTCGACCATTTTAAAAGTATCAATGACACACTCGGCCACCACGTTGGCGACTTGCTACTACAGCAAGTCGCCGACCGGTTGCGTGAGGACGTTCGTGAAGTCGACACGGTATCGCGCCTGGGTGGTGATGAATTCCTGATTATCGTTCCTGAACTTCGCCGAGTTGACGATGCGCGCCATATTTCGCGCAAGTTGCTGCAATCGCTGTCGGAACCCTACGTCATTACTGGCCAGAAACTGGAAGTCACGCCGAGTATTGGGGTGAGCGTCTTTCCCGATGACGGCACCGAACCCAGTGCGTTGATTCGCCTCGCCGACCAGGCTATGTACCAGGCGAAACAGGAGGGGCGACGCACGATAAGGTTCTACAGGAATTCCCACGTCCGGTAGTAGCCGCCGTTTCCAAACGCGACTGTTTACTAACAAACCCGGATCGTCAGCGTTGCCTGCTGGTCAAGATACCGGCATGCCAAAGCGTCTAATCGCGGAGAACATTAGCGCGTGGCTCAACAGGTACACAGAATATTTCAATCGATTCCGTGCGTCCGCGTAATGAGATCGGTTCCAACAGCATTGCGCCGCAGTCTTCGCCAGCGGCGTCAAGTGAGCGTTTGACACTCCGAGAAAAAAGCAGCTGGCCGGCACAGGCATGCTGACCGAGCCTGGCAGCCACGTTCACCGCGTCTCCAATGACCGTATAGTTCATGTAATCGGGTGACCCGACATTTCCGACAACGACGTCGCCCTTATTGATGCCAATGCCAAGCCCAGCATCAATTCCGTATACCGCTTTCCACTTGGCCACCAGTTCACTGAATCGCACCAACATTTCTTTTCCGGCACGTAGGGCGCGTCGCGTTGCGTCGCTTTGTGCGAAAGGCACGCCGAACCCGACCATCAGACAATCACCCGCCATACTGAAGACGGTACCTTCGTGCTCAAAGACGATTCTTGTCAGCAACCTGAAATATTCGTTCAGCAGCGGCACCACATCCGTGGCTGCCAATTGCTCCGACATGCGGGTAAAACCGCGCATGTCCGCAAAGAGTATCGTTGCGTTGACACGTGTGCTCTTGTCCGCCAACGCTGAATCACGCAGGCGCCTGTCGGCAAGGATCTGATCAACAAGCGCGGGCGCCACATAACGACGAAAGGTGTCGCCGATCTCCTTGCGCCGCTTTGCCTCTGCCGCCAGCTGCGAAGTGATCGCCGCACGCCGCACGGCGCTGACCCTCAGTAGTCCCTTTAAGCGCAGGGCGAACTCCTCCGGCGATGTGTCAGACGAAAAGTAGTCGTCGACACCGATTTCAAAACTCCTGAGCTGGTCGGCGTGTGAGTCGCCAAAAACAACAAGGGGGATCGAGACGGTATTCGGGCAGGTTTTGAGCTGCCGCCCCAATTCCAGACCGCGCATGCCTTGCACCGCTGAACTGTCGGCCGCGTCAACGACAATTAGATCAGCGTCGAGGTGTTCGCGGCTGCCATTCAAGATTCGTTTGCCGCAACGCAGCCGCTTGATTTCAATGTCGGGGCTAGCCAGATATCGGTNNATCGGTCGACGGCTTCGACCTTCGCGTCGTCATTCAGGACCAATAAGACCAGGTAATGTCCCTCAGCTGCACACAAATCCAGGCTCCAGTAATCACTGCGCTTAGCCTGATATGGCGGCAGATTCCATGCCCAGAGCGACTTCTTTTGCAAACAGGCAATTCGTCCAAAGGCACTACCTGTCCACTGCCCACAATTGGCGCCTATTGCCCCCGCAAAAAGTCGAAGTCACAGCCTTCGGTCGCCTGCAGTACGTGCTCGCGGTGAAGACGCGCGTAACCTCGGGCCGGAAGCGGCAGCGGCGCCCACGACGCCCTCCGTCGCTTGAGTTCTTGGTCGGAGACAAGGAGATCAAGACGCCTCTCACTAACCGATAACACAATCCGGTCTCCACTTCTTACCAGCGCCAGATTGCCGCCCGATGCCGCATCGGGACACACATGCAGGATCACTGTTCCAAATGCCGTTCCGCTCATTCTCGCGTCGGAAATCCGCACCATGTCCTTGACACCTGCCTGAGCCAGCTTGCGCGGGATTGGAAGGTAGCCCGCTTCCGGCATGCCCGAGGGGCTAGTGGGTCCGGCGTTCTTCAACACCAAGAAGTCCTCTACGGTCACGTCCAGCAACTCAGAATCAAGACGTTCGGCCAAGTCTGCAAGCGATTCGAATACGACCGCCCTACCCTCTCGTTCGAACAAGGCTGGATCGGCCGCCGCACGCTTCAGAATCGCTCCCCGCGGCGCAAGACTGCCAAACAAGGCTACGAGCCCACCATGAGGCTGATATGGTTCGGAAAACGGGCGCACCACGGAGCGATCGACATAAAACGGCGGCTGCGTCAGTCGCTGTCTCAAGGTGTCACCAGTGACCGTCAAGCAATCCAGTTCGAGCAAATGCCGCAGTTCATACAGCACCGCGTGCAGGCCACCAGCGGCGAACAAGTCCTGCATGTAGTGTTCGCCGGTCGGTTTCAGATTGACCAGGACCGGCGTTTCGTCGGAAAGGCGGTTGAGCATGTCCAGCGGCACTTCGATGCCGCACCGACCGGCGATCGCCGTGAGATGCACGATCGCATTGGTGGAACCACCGACTGCGAGAAGAACGCGTATCGCATTACGAACCGAAGCAGGCGTAATAATTTCTGAAGGCAATGGCCGACCGAACCGCGCCATCTCCATAGCACGCTCGCCAGTGGCTTCGGCAAGCCGTAAGCGGTCTGCGTGAACCGCCGGGATCGCCGCACTGTGGGGTAGCGCCATGCCTAGTGCTTCGGTAATACAGGCCATCGTGCTGGCCGTACCCATCACAGCACACGAGCCAGCGGTCGTTGCAAGATTACCCTCGATTCGATCGATATCTTCGTCGCTGACCTCGCCCGCACGGTAACGCGCCCAGAATCGACGGCAATCGGTGCACGCGCCAAGCCGTTCTCCGCGGTATGACATCGCCAGCATCGGTCCGGTAACAAGTTGGATCGACGGAATATTGGCCGACGTAGCGCCCATCAACTGCGCTGGCACAGTCTTGTCGCAACCTCCAATGAGTACGCAGGCATCGATTGGCTGGGCCCGTATCATTTCTTCGACATCGACCGACATCAGGTTACGAAACATCATGCTGGTTGGCGACAAAAACACCTCGCCCAGCGAAATCGTCGGAAAATCAACCGGTAGGCCACCCGCTTTAAGCACGCCACGTTTAACCGCTTCAACCAGTTCCGGCATCGACCGATGACAGTTGTTGAACCCGCTCGCCGAGCTGGCGATGCCCACGATCGGCCGATCGAGAATTTCTTTGGAGTACCCCATGGAGCGGGCAAAGGAACGCCTTAAGTAGGCAGCAAAGCCGGGATCACCGTAGTCAGTTAGGTTACGGCGGATACCACGCGATTTGTCTTTATCTGTCATAGGCAATTGAGGGGTGACGCCATGTATCATAGAGTCCACGTATACGCTTCACAACTGTCCAGCTTGGTCGTGTCCTGCTCTGCAAAATTGTTACGCGTCGCCACCGCAGCCCTTGTGATACTGTTTTCCTTTGCGACGGCATCGGCGAGTAATCACGTCCATCGCCCCGACACAGAGATCCAGTTCGAAGCAAGTGCATCGCAACTTGTCGAAAACGATTCGATGCGCGCAGTGCTGTTTGTCGAGGCGCAGGACAACTCGCCTTCCGCGGCGTCAAGTCAGGTCACCCGACTTGCCAACAGCGCACTGCGCAAACTGCGCCAAGACAATAACCTGCGTATTCGCACCGGGGCCTACCGAAGTTGGCCAACCCAACACCAGGGCGAAATTATCAGCTGGCGCGCGCGGAGTGAAATCATTGTCGAAAGTGACGACATCGACCAGGTGGCGGCAGCTCTCGCGACGTTGACTGACATCATGCAGCTGGCAAGCGTGGAGTTTTTCCCGTCCAAGACGCTGCGCGAGCAGGTTGAAAGCGTGCTGGCTGATCAGGCAATCAAGGCCTTCCTTGCGAAAGCCAACAGAATCGCGAAGAGCTTCGGTGCCACACGGTTCGAGGTTTCGCATGCCAAGATATCCAGCCCAAGCGATGGGATCCCCCCCCAGCCAGTGATGCGGGCTATGTCGGCAGATGCAGGGGCACGCGCGCCAGAGTTCGCTAGCGGCACGACCCGGCTCAGCGTTAGCGTTGCCGGCGCCATCCTAATTTCTCGCTAACCGCTTGCGCCGCCTGCGCGACGCTGCCTCTCGCTGTCAGCCGAAGGGTTCGCCGAACGGACCACATTGCCGAGTGCGCTGCGCTGCTCGGTCAGTCGCAAACGGCGCCAGACCCGACCACGCCAAACATGCCAGATGGTAAGCAACGGCAGCCCTAGCCCGACACCCCAATGGGCGATAGCCAATACATCTCGGACCGGATCGGAACCGACGTAGTAAAGCAAATAGCCGGTTACTGTAAGCGTCACCATGACGGTAAAGAAGACTGACCCAGTGATACGATTGCGGGCCGCTTTCCAAGCTCTGTAAACATGACCTGGCAAAACACTGCCAAATCCGATCAGAAAAGCCGCTCCTGCAATGCCATGTAGACGCAGCCACCACGGTTCAAGTGGATGCAGAGTCGGGCCGAACTCGCCCTCGATGCGTACAAAATAATGGAATGCGAGCCAAAGTATGCCCGATACGACTAGCACTGCCCCGACCGAGTAAAGGTAGCCTTGCTGCAATCGACCAAGCCGTATGACTGGCGCGTTCATGACACCGTCCCACTCGCGCTTCGGGTCATTGCCGGCCTTTCATATTTCGCAAACATCTCACCGAATTCATCGGCATTATTTGACAACACGCACTCATCGGATTCACTTGCGACAGATTTTTTGGTGTTGATTGCAGCCACCCGTGCGTCTTCGATCAGAAACCCCTCAGCCTTAAAATGTTGCAACAAAGTTGCGCTTTCCTGGCCAAGCATGAAAACGCACTTCGCCAGCGCATCAGCAAGCGCGCAGCTAGGGGCGCGCACCGAAGCAGAACGTTCCGAAACAACGTCGTCACTTTTTCGCGGATCGAGCAATATTCCTGACGCATTGTAGCCATGTTTTTTCTCATATTTAGCGCTGGTCGCCAGCGCGCATTCGTGCAGACCAACTTGCGCTCGCGCCATTGATGGCTCTAGCGGATCACGCACGTGCACCATCTGCACTGCCTCGCCAAACACCCGCACATCTCCGCCAGCGTTAACGCATCCGGCGTGCGCCCCGCGTTTACGAAGCGCACCAACCGCGATGTCCACTGCGTAGCCTTTGGCAATGCCACCCAAATCAATCGCCAAGGCCCGCCGCAGCCGTACGCAATTACCCGGCAGCAATTCGATATCGCGGAAAGTCGCTTGCGAATCAGGAATCCCCCTCGCGCTTCGAGGGCGGCCGCCGTATTTCATCATCGCAGCGCCGATTGTCACATCGAACACACCGTTGCTGGCGCACGAAATAGTGTTGGCCAAGTCCAGTACGCGCCAGGTATGAGGGTCTATCGGCACGGTCGATCCGACCGGCGCGTTATTGACGCGGTATACGTCGCTGGTCACCGAGTACGCACTCATCAGCACATGCATACGCTCAATCTCGGTAAACGCTACCGTGGCTGCTTCGTGTAGTTCGTTCTCGCCCCGACCTGCCAGCGAGATTTCCACTAGCGTGCCGAGCAAAGGCCGCGCTCGTCTAACCTGGTCGCAACACGTGTTCATACGTTGCCAGCAACCTTTTCACGCCTTGGGCAATATGGCGACACGACATCGTGGCACCGGATATATTCTTGATGTCCTCGTCAAGCTTAACTGGATCGCCATGTTTCTTGCCAATGAACTGCGCACGCCATGCCGGGTTGCGGATTTCATAGCCATAGCTTTCCCGGTAGACAAGAATTTCAATCTGCCGAACCTTTCCGTTCGCATCGAGAGCGACCGCATAAGTGATGTATTCATGCTTGCCAAACACTTCGTCGATAATGAAATAGCCGACGAGCCGGTCGCCTTCCTTCACTTCCCAAAGTGGCTGTTTGTTTCTTTCGACACGCACGCCCGAGGCCTTTTGGATTGCCGTCGCGGCTTGTGCCTCCAGCACCAAATCACGGCGTTCGAACGCCGCCGTCTTTCCGAACATGAGTTTTTGCGCCTGCTCGACAGTCAGATACTGCGCAGCCTGAACCTGACCAGCGACGGTGACCGCAGCGACCGGGACCGATACCAAACGCAGCCAGTCAAGATGTGTACTCACCAGGCAATTCTCCGTTCGACAGGCGTGCCAACCAGCGCTCGACCAGCAGCATCGCTAGGTCGCACTGACCACGGACAGGCACGTGCCCGAATGTCGAATTTGCCTTTCATTCCTCCACCTTTATCAAATAAGCCATTGAAAATATGAGCTAAATGAATTATTTGGCTATATTATGGGTAACCCGATCTTATTGCGAATGGTTGCTATTTGCAACAATCATTCGATGCGCCGACGCTTCTGGTGGACACCGCAAAATCAAAACTCAGAACGATCATAACAACAGGCCGGATTTCACCACTCAAGGCATCGCAATGTTTCCTCTGGCCAGACCTGCTGCTGCTAATGTAAGTCCCACTTACTGCCAGCCTATTTCTGCCGCTGTTTGCGGCCCGACCAATACAGCGTCCAGCGTCTGCGGAGGTACCGAACGCACTTGCGACACCGGGATGCGTCCGCCCATGATCTCACTGAACTGCTGGGGATATAGCGGTCTGATATCCGGCTCCGCATATCCCGCCGGATAAAGCGGCTGGTTAGTCGCAAGGTCGTACTTGTCGGTTGCCCCGAGCGTGTGCAACAACTCATGGGTAATGATGATGTTGTTCTCTGCGCTCATGTGCGGCGTGGCAAACAACCTGGCGATGCCGATCAACCCCTTCTGAAGGCCCACCGAATGTTCCAGTCGCTGTGTTGTGGACGAGTGAAAAAACAACGCATACATGCGCACGTCCGGCTCGAGAATAGGATGTTCGCCATGACGCCAAGCCCAGAATCGCATCCGTAGACTCCAAAACATGACCTCCGGGACCGATCCACCGATTGGCGGTGGCGGTGGCATCGCTTCCACCCTGGATCCGATATAAACGTCTACCGGATTGAGCAGCGAAATTCCGTAATGTCGTGCTTCGTCGCGCATAAATTTGCGGATTGGCTCAAAACTTTTATCGTCGAGGCTGTGTATGTAAGCATCGGTTTCCGCTTTACCATCGGCATTAATGGGAAAGACCACGACATTCAAGGCGCGCTTCCAAGAAGTGGTTCGCACCTTTGCCTGCCAGCTACCGGCGGCAACCGTCAGCAGCACAAACAGCAATATCGTGACGCGAATTTTTCTAGCCACTCGCTCGTTCTATGTCAATTCCCGCGCGGCCCCGCTGCCCTTCTCAGATGCGCTCGATTACTGTCGCCGTCGCTTGGCCATGGCCAATACACATGACCTGCAAGCCCAAAGTGCCGTCAATTGTCTCGAGTCCACTGAGCATTTTCGACATGAGTCCACCACCAGTAGCTCCAAGCGGGTGACCGTGCGCAATCGCGCCGCCCCAAGGATTGACCTTATCCATGTCCGGTTCGAGTTCCCTGGCCCACGACAATACGACCGAGGCAAATGCTTCGTTAATTTCAACCCAGTCAACATCTCGCATTGAGATACCCGCTTTTTTCAACGCGCGTTGGGTCGCCGGAATCACTCCCGTCAGTTGCAAGGTCGGGTCCGACCCAAGTGCCACGCGCGCTCGAAAACGCGCTTTAGGTTTTAAACCATCAGCGCGGGCAACTTCACGGTTTGCCACCAACACTGCAGACGCGCCATCCGAGATTTGGCTCGAATTCGCGGCAGTAACAACACCTTTCCCTACAGGGCGGAACGCCGGTTTCAGCGACGCCATTTTTGCCTCGTCCAGTTGAGCACGAACACCCTCGTCACGATCCACTGAGATCTCATGTGCTTCTGGTGACACTCCAATCACCGGGATGATCTCGCGGTTTGCTCCCAGTTGTTGTGCGCGCGCAGCACGACGATGGCTTTGCTTGGCAAACTCGTCCAGGTCGTGGCGGGNNNNCGGGACAGTGCCCATTTTTCCGCGATGCGCTCCGCGCTTTCGCCCTGGTGAATCAACTCATGACGTTCGAACAACTTGGAGTTGAGGGCATCGAAACCACTCACTGGCTTGCCAAGACCGATATCGAGGAACATGGGTACACGGGTCATGCTCTCAACGCCGCATCCAACCACATAATCCATGTCACCACTGGCGACCGCCTGTGCCGCAAAATGGACTGCTTGTTGGGAAGAACCACACATCCGGTTGAGTGATACACCGGACACTGTAACCGGCAACTTCGACAGCAGTACCGCCAATCGCGCAGGATTGGCACCCTGTTCACCGGCCAGCGTGACCGTCCCGTCTATGACATCCTCGATCTTTTCTGGCGCAATACCAACGCGATCAATTAGTCCGTCCAGAACATGTGCAAGCAAGCTATCGGACCGCTGCTCACGCAAAACACCACCGTGTCGCCCGAAAGGCGAACGCACAGCACCCAGAATTACCGGTTCGTGCATTTTTCAATCCTCCTGACTTGATCGTTTGTCGAATTGCGAGGCAGCACGAAAAATTATGATCGCCACAGTTCCCGCGCGATGATGTTGCGTTGAATCTCACTGGTGCCTTCGTAAATCTGGAACACCTTGGCATCACGAAACAGTTTTTCCACCGGATAATCGGTGCTGTATCCCATGCCACCGAAAACCTGGATCGCGTCAGTCGTCACCGCCATCGCTGTGTCCGCCGCAAACGTCTTCGCATAAGCCGCCTGCACCGTGTTTCGACGAGCGTTGTCCAATAGCCAGGCAGCCTGCAGTACCAACAACCGGGCCGCCTCAGCACGCAACGCCATGTCCGCTAACTTGTGGCCAATCGCCTGATGTTCGATGATCGCCTTTCCCATGGTGTGCCTGGTACGCGCATATTCGACGGCTTCATCGAGTGCGCGTTGGGTGACACCAAGCGCACCGGCAGCCACCATCGGTCGCGAGCGGTCGAAGACTTTCATTGCGATGAGAAAACCCTCGCCCTCTTCGCCGATACGCGCCGTTTCAGGCACTTCAACGTCCTGCAAAAAGACTTCGGCCGCCGGCGCGGCCCGCTGTCCCATCTTGCCCAGCGGCTGGCCCACGGTCAAACCAGGCGTATCGCGATCAACAAGAAAGGCGCTGATGCCCCCATGCCCGCCCTGCGGGTCGGTTCTCGCGAACACGATGTAGAACGTCGCCAACGATGCATTGGAGATCCACACCTTGCCACCATTTAGCATGTAACGATCTCCTCGCCGAACAGCACGTGTCGCAATGGCTGACACATCAGAACCGGCACCCGGCTCAGTGAGGGCATAAGCGCCAAGCTCGCCATTGGCAAGCCGCTGGAATACGCTTTCCTTCTGTTGCAGCGTACCTGCAACGTGGAACACGTCAGCAATCACACTGTTGAGGCTGAGCCCACCATTGATACCCGCGCACGCCCAGGCGAGTTCTTGTGTCACCAGCACCAGCTCAAATAGCCCGAGTCCGCCACCACCAAACTTTTCCGGGACCGTAACGTTCACCAGCCCAACTTCGCGTGCCTTGTCCATGAGCTGCATGGGGAAGCGCGCCTCACGATCACATTCTGCCGCGACCGGCTCGATTTCGGCGCGAGCAAACTCCCGCGCCGCCGCCTGAATCAGTTTCTGCTCTTCGGTGAGTTCAAAGTTCATTTTTCAATTCCCACTCACAATCAAACTGCGACGTCGTTCCATTGCCAGTCGCAATATTGTTCGCGCAGCGCGGACTTAAGAAACTTGCCGGTCGAGGTACGCGGGATCGCATCCACAAAAACATAGCCATCAGGCACCATCCACTTGATGAACTGCTTTGACAGGTACGCCTTGAGATCCGCCGCATCTGCGTGCGCGCCGGGCTTCAGAACGACAACCGCCAATGGCCGCTCCGACCATTTGGGATGCGCTACCGCGATGACAGCCGCTTCCTGCACTGCCGGGTGACCCATAATGGCGTTTTCCAGATCGACCGAGCTGATCCATTCACCGCCAGACTTGATGAGGTCCTTGGTACGATCGCTGATCTTGATGAAACCCAGTTCGTTAATGGAGGCGACATCGCCGGTGCGCAACCAACCATCGGCGCTGAACTTGTCTTCAGAGACGGGGTCGTTGTGATAACTGCCGGTGATCCACGGACCATGTACCTGAATTTCGCCCACCAATTTACCGTCCCACGGCACTTCACCGTCGTCGCCAATGGCACGTACGTCAACCAGTGGTAAGGGCGACCCCTGTGTCGCTTTCACGCGGATACGCTCGTCCTCGTCAAGATCTTTCTGCAAAGCGTTGACTCTCGATAGGCTCGCAAGCGGTGATGTCTCGGTCATACCCCACCCTTGAAGAACGTCGATTCCCATTTTGGCGTATGCGCGAATCATCGCCTCCGGAACGGCCGATCCGCCGACGGTCAATCGCAAGCCAGGCTGAAGCTTCCATTTGCCTGGAGTGTTTTGCAGCATTTGCACCATGGGCAGCCAAACAGTCGGCACACCGCAGGAGAGCGTGACCTTTTCGCTTTCCATCAATGGCAGCAGGTCTTCCGGATGCAGATACGGCCCCGGGAACACCATTTTCGCGCCCAGCATCGCCGCTGTATACGGCACACCCCAGGCATTGGCATGAAACATCGGCACCACCGGCAACAATACGTCGTGTCCGGAAACGGCGAAGGCATCCGGCATCGCCTGCACCAGCGAATGCAAAACCTGGGATCGGTGCGAGTAGACTACGCCTTTGGGACGCCCAGTGGTGCCGGACGTATAACACATTGCGCACGGCTCGTTCTCGTCCACCTCAGGGTATTCGAAATCACCCGTTGCCGTTCGCAAAAACTCCTCGTAATCGTCCATCCCCGACGGGGCCGGTTTACCGGTTAGCGAGACAACAATGACGCGGTCGAGTTTGACCTTGTCGCGGAACTGCTCGAAAAGCGGCACCAGAACATCATCGACGATCAGGAAACGGTCACCGGCATGATTGGCAATATAGGCAATGTCGTCAGGCGCGAGACGCAGATTGAGCGTATGCAAAACGCCGCCTGCGACAATGACACCGAAGTACGTCTCGTAGTGAGCGTAGTGGTTCCACATTAGGGTTGCCACACGGTCGCCGCGTTCCAGACCCGCGTGGGTCAAGGCTTCGGCAAGCAAGCGCGCGCGTTCATAGAAGTCGGCGTAGGTGTAGCGATGCATGCTTTTGTCTGGCATGCGCGAGACGATTTCCTGCTTTCCAAACAACTTGCCCGCCCGCTCAAGAAAGTGAGCCAGATTCAGCGGAGTGCGCATCATCGTTGATTCCATTTTACGCCTCACTTTAAAACCAGTTTATCAGTGCCAACACTAACAACGCCCTCGTCGCGGCTGTCAGCTTACATCTCGGTCATCCGGCAACATTGACGATCGTGGCGGAAACCTCGGCCAAGTGTCCTCGCAGGTTCCCGCATCATTCTGAAGAGCGCGAATTGTTTGATTGGGTTGGTCAGGTGGTTAACACCACTTTGCCGCTAACGCGCTTGTTCATCACTTCATTCAATGCCTCAGCCGCTTTTTCCAGAGGATAGGTGGCGTGGATATGTGGTTTGACTTTCCCTTCGGCAAAAAACTGCATCAACTGTTCGTTGTTGCGTCGGTTGTTCTCCGGCTCTTTGCGCGTAAACGCGCCCCAAAACACGCCGACGATCGAACAGCCCTTCAACAACGTGAGATTCAGTGGCACTTTGGGAATATCGCCGGCAGCAAAGCCAATCACCAAGAATCGCCCGTTCCAGGCCATGTCGCGCAACGCCAGCTCGGAACAAGGGCCACCAACCGGGTCGTAAATCACGTCAACGCCTTTGCCACCCGTCAACGCTTTGATACGGGCGCGCAAGTCATCGTCACTATAGTTGATCAATTCATCGGCACCATTTTGCTTGCATACCTGTAATTTCTGATCAGTGGAGGCGGCGGCAATGACCCGCGCGCCCATCATCTTGCCCAGTTGGATGGCTGCGATCCCGACTCCGCCCGAGGCACCGAGCACCAACAGCGTTTCACCCGCTTTGAGTTGTGCCCGATCCTTGAGTGCGTGATAACTGGTTCCGTAGGTCAACACAAACGCCGATGCTGGCACAAAATCCATCGTCTCCGGCATCGGCATCGTGCGATCGGCCTCAATCGCCATTTCTTCAGCGAACCCACCCCAAGTGCTGAAGGCGATCACGCGGTCGCCTGGCCTTGGCGACGTCACACCATCTCCGACTTCCTTTACCACGCCCGCAACTTCGCCCCCAGGCGAGAACGGCAGTTCCGGTTTGAACTGGTACTTGCCCTGAATAATCAGGGTATCGGGAAAATTTACCCCGCACGCCTTTACCGATAACACCACCTCCCCTTTGCCTGCCTTCGGAGAGGGCACGTCTTCGACCACCAGCTTGTTCGGCAATCCCAGTTCCTTGCACAAAACTGCCTTCATTCGTTTATCTCCACCTTCGTAGACACCATCACGCCTTGAGTATCTTTTCCACCTGTCGCCAGCCGGCTTCGGCCATTGGCCGCGCCCGTTTACCTTGTTCAACGGCATGCGCGCTGGCGGCCGTACCGTCTTTGACCCGACCCATGATGCCCTGCAGGATGCCGGCGAGCCGAAACATGTTGTAAGCGAGATAGAAATCCCAATTGGCAATTTTTTCGCGCCCGGTTCGCTTGCAGTACATCTCGACGTACTCGTCTTCAGTAGGAATACCGAGCGATTTCAGATCGACACCGCCAATTCCACGGAACTCGCCGGGCGTTAATCGCCAGGTCATGCAATGGTAGGCAAAATCGGCGAGCGGATGTCCGAGTGTCGACAGTTCCCAGTCGAGCACCGCCAGTATGCGCGCTTCAGTTGGATGAAAAATGACATTGTCGATGCGATAGTCACCGTGGACTACGGTCGTCTCCTCTACCGGAGGAATATTGTCCGGCAGCCATTCGATCAGGTTCTCCATCGCTTCGATGTGCTCTGTTTCAGAAGCCCGGTATTGCTTTGTCCAGCGGCTAATCTGGCGTGAAATGTAATTGCCGGGCCGGCCAAAGTCAGCGAGACCGACTGCCGCATAGTCGACGCTGTGCAACGCTGCCATCACACGGTTGAGCTCATTGTAAATCGAGCGACGCTGCTCTACCGAGTATTCTGGCAACAGTCCGTCCCAGATAACCCTGCCCTCGACGTAATCCATGAGGTAGAACGCCGTGCCGATGACGGAGTCGTCCTCGCACAGACAGTAAGGACGCGCCACCGGAACTTCGGTCGGATAAAGGGCGCTGATCACGCGGTACTCCCGGTCCACGGCATGAGCCGACGGCAATAGCTTTCCAGGCGGCTTTCTGCGCAAGACAAAGCGCTTATCACCCGCTTTCAGCTTGAATGTCGGGTTGGATTGGCCGCCACTGAACTGTTCTACTTCGAGCACCCCGGAAAAATCCTCCACGTGCTCTCTCAGGTAAGAGGCAAGACGATCGACATCAAAGCGCAAGCGTTGATCTACCGGCTTGGTGCCAACAAATTGCTCAGTCATGATTTTTCTCCTGTATCGATCCGATTATCGCACGCGCAAACGGCCTCGGGTGCCTGTATGCCTCTGCCCGCCCATGACATACTTTTACGGTGGCGTTTTTACTGACAAACGCTCGTGAACGGATCTTTGCCAGACATCGCTAGTGGTAGCCACCCGTCGAGGCCTGACCGCGTGCTAGACTCGTTGCCGCGCAACTCGGGTAAAAAGATGAAACAGTTCACGAATCGAATCGCAGTGGTAACCGGCGCCGCCAGCGGACTGGGTCGCGCTATGGCGCGGCGCTTTGCCAGAGAAGGAATGAAGGTCGTCCTCGCCGACATAGAGGAGCCAATGCTGAATGCCACACTAAACGAGTTTCGACAAGATGGACACGAAGCGATTGCCGTGCGTTGCGATGTGTCGCGGGCTGAAGATGTTGAAGACCTTGCAGAACAAACGTTATCAAAGTACAGCGGCGTACATGTTGTCTGCAACAATGCCGGTGTCGCGCCCGGTGGGCTGGTTTGGGAACACTCAACAAAGGATTGGGAATGGGGCATGGGCCCCAACTTGTGGGGTGTAATTCACGGCGTACGGGTTTTTACCCCCTTGCTCCTGAAACAGGGCACAGAAGCGCACATTGTCAATACTGCATCGGTAGCAGGGCTGCTGACTTTGCCCGGCATGGGACTGTACTGCGTAACAAAACACGCTGTTGTGTCGCTCACCGAGTGTTTGCATCATGATCTTATGGCCTCCACCAGCAAGGTGCGTTGTTCAGTTTTATGCCCGGCATACGTACCAACGCGTATCGCCGATTCGGAACGTAACCGTCCAATACGGTTAGCGGACGACAGGGGCAAATCCGCGGAGGATCTACAACGGCAGGAGGCGCTGCGCCACGCAGTCGAGTCAGGAAGGATTTCTGCCGACCAGGTTGCCGATGCCGTACTCGACGCCATCCGCGAAGAGCGCTTCTACATTCTCACTCACCAGCGCATCAAGCCGGCGATCGAGACACGCATGCAGGACATCTTGCTTGAACGCTTGCCAACCAATACCTTGATCCGCTGACGGTGCCCAGGCTATGTGTCGCCACGCGCAGACTGCTCTGGCTCCGACACACGAGTCACCAAGACCTTGTCAACCCGGCTTCCATCCATGTCCACGACCTCAAAACGGTAACCGCCCCAGTCAAAAGCATCCGCTGGCCGTGGTACCCGACCTATTTGATTCATCGCCATGCCGCCAAGCGTGTGATAACCACCATCCCCTTCGCTAGGCAACTCACGCAATTTCAATAGTTCCTTCAAATCCATCGTGTCGAGCATGCCATCGATCAGCCATGAGTCGGGGGCCCGCTCTATAACCATTTGCTCACCGGCCTCATGCGAGGCCGGCATGTCACCGACGATCGCCTCAAGGATATCGTTGAGCGTAACCACGCCTTGAAAATCACCGTACTCGTCGACAACAAATGCAATCTGCAGCCTCGTGTCCCTGAATGTCTCGAGCATTCGTATGCAGGTCAATGTCTCAGGCACGAACAAGGGTTCCTGCATGCACTCGGCGAGGTCGATGCCTTCGCCAGCGACCTGGCGTGCCAGAATGTCCCTAGCATGAATGACACCGACAATATGTTCGGGGCCGCCGCGACAGACCGGAAATCGCGAGTGCCGGCTCTCGGCGATCTTACTCAGGCTCGCGTCAAGCGGCTCATCAAGGTTAAGCCATACCACCTCAAGACGCGGTGTCATTTCAGCAACAATAGAGCGCTCATCGAGCATAAGCACGTTATGAACAAGCCGTTGCTCGTACTGCTCGAACACGCCGGCGCGGGTGCCTTGCTCCATCAACACGCGGATCTCGTCCTCGGAGACCGGAGCCCGTCTTGCCGACCCCACTCCGAGCAAGCGCAGCACGAGTTCAGTCGACTTGCTCAGTAGTGACACCACCGGGTATGCGATCTTTGAGAGAATCTGCATGGGTACGGCTGACAGGGAAGCCACCAGTTCAGGATTTTGCAGAGCCAATCGTTTCGGAACTAGTTCGCCAATGATCAACGAGAAATAGGCAATTAACGCAACGACAATGGCCAATGCCAGCGCATCACTATAGGCCGCAACGGTGGGAATGTTCGACAAAGTACTTGACAGATCTCGCGCCAAGGTCGCCTCGCCAAACGCACCGCTGAAGATGCCGACAGATGTGATGCCGACCTGGATGGTCGAAAGAAATTTCGATGGTTCTCGCGCCAGAGCCAACGCAACTGCGGCACGATGATTACCATCATTCGCAAGTTGCTGTAGCCGCGCCTTGCGTGCCGAAACCACGGCAATTTCTGACATCGAGAACAGGCCATTCACGAGGAACAACAAAAACAGGATGACGATTTCCATGGCAGGCAGATCCACAATAGCACCACATGACAATGTAGCAACAGGAGGGCGCCTATGGAACTAGAGTTTGGTTATCACCTCGCATTGCCGACATCCGGATCTGCGCGACCCAGGTACGCCTGACCCGCAGTAACATTTGGCGGCCCGGCGCGCAGCACGTAGAATGCGCTCCTTCGCAAAGCGGCCCGGCCGTGCCGGGCATTACCGAGCAAACGCAATTGGAACGATTTACCACCCCAGTAACACCGGAGGTCGCGAAGCGGCGTACGTTCGCGATCATCTCCCATCCTGATGCCGGCAAGACCACCCTAACAGAGAAGTTGCTGTTATACGGCGGTGCCATCCAGGCAGCCGGCACGGTCAAGGCCCGCAAATCCGGCAAATACGCCACCTCGGACTGGATGGCTATCGAAAAGGAGCGCGGTATTTCGGTAGCGAGTTCAGTGATGCAGTTCGAATACGGTGGCTGCGTCATTAACCTGCTGGATACTCCTGGCCACCACGATTTTTCTGAGGATACCTATCGGGTCCTTACCGCGGTCGATGCAGCATTGATGGTGATTGATTGCACCAAGGGTGTCGAGGCGCAGACCATCAAGCTGCTCGAGGTTTGCCGTCAGCGCAGTACACCGATCATTACCTTCATCAACAAATTGGACCGGGAAGGGCGCCATCCGCTCGAGCTTATAGACGAAATCGAGCAGGTGCTCAATATTCATTGTGCGCCAATGACCTGGCCAATTGGTATTGGCAAGCGCTTTGCGGGAATCTACGACTTGCAGCACGGTCGCACGATCTTGTATACGGGCAACACCGGCACGCAGGCGCGGCAAGCTCAAACAGTCGCCGGCATCGATCGTGCCTCGTTGGGGGAACGCTTTGCAGCTGAAGTTGCAGATGCCACAGAAGAGGTGTCGTTGATACAGGCCGACGCGCGTCAATTCGACCGCGAACATTTCCTCGAGGGCGAGCTCACACCAGTGTTTTTCGGGTCGGCAATGAACGACTTCGGAGTCAATCAGGCGCTCGATGCGCTTGTCACTGAGGCACCGCCACCGGGCCCACGAGCCACATTGGAGCGAGAGGTCGCTCCGGACGAGCCTAAGTTCTCCGCATTCGTGTTCAAGATCCAGGCAAATATGGACCCACAACACCGAGACCGCATCGCCTTCCTACGCGTGTGCTCAGGGCATTTCGAACGCGGCATGAAACTGTTTCATGTACGCAGCGGCAAGGAAATTCGTGCCAGCCAAGTAGTCAGCTTTTTGTCCCAGCGGCGAGAAACGCTCGACGATGCCTGGCCTGGTGACATCATTGGTTTGCTCAACCATGGAAGCATCGATATTGGCGATACCTTCACTGAGGGCGAACCGCTTAACTTCGTTGGCATTCCCTATTTTGCGCCGGAGCTTTTCCAAGGGGTAACGTTGCGCGATCCGCTCAAGAGCAAGCAATTGCAGAAGGGTCTGCAACAGCTTGGCGAAGAAGGGGCCATTCAGGTGTTCAGACCGCTAGTCGGCAATGACGTCATACTGGGGGCAGTCGGCTTACTGCAATTTGATGTTGTCGCACACCGCTTAAAGGCCGAGTACGGCGTCGAAGCGACAACGCGGTCGATGAATTTCTATGCAGCTCGATGGGTCACCAGTAAAAACGCGGGCAAACTCGTCGATTTCCAAAAGCAACTAGCCGCCAACCTGGCGCTGGATGCCTCAGGCAGTCTGGCGTATCTCGCCACTTCCAGGCCCAATCTCGAGCTCACGATGGAGCGCTGGCCCGAAATCGAGTTTCACAGTATCCGCGAACATGCACAACGACTAAGCGCCTGATCAATCAGGCCGATTGTCTGACCTTCGCGCTTTTATCGATGAATCGGGCCATGCGAGCAATGCCTTCGCGAATCGCCTCATTCGAGGCGGCGTAACTAAAACGAATGTGCTGGCCCTCGTCACGGACTCGCTTCCCGAAATGAATATCAGCCAGCACAGCCACGCCTGCCTCGTTCAACAATCGCCGGCGAAACTCTTCGGAATCTACGGTGCCGATCATTGCACACGCTTCCGTCACGTTAGGCCACGCGTAGAAGGCGCCACCAGGCATTTGACACTGCACACCGGGGACTTCATTGAGCAGTCCGACGATTAGATTGCGCCGCTCGAGGAACTTCTCACGCATGCGCTGCGCGGGGGCCTGTTCGCCATTGAGTGCCTCGACCGCTGCCCACTGGCTAATGTGCGACGCGCATGATTCGGTGTTGGTGACCCACCGGGTAAATACCGGTGCGAGCACGCGACTCGCAGCGAACCCCAGCCGCCAGCCAGTCATTGCCCAGGTCTTCGAACCACCATCGCAAACGATGGTGCGCTCGAGCATATCCGGAAAGGAGGTGATCGACACGAACTCGCCGTCATAACAAAGCTGAGAATAAATCTCGTCGGAAAACACCCATACCTGCGGATGACGGCGCAGAACACCGGCGATCAACTCCATATCGCGTTTCGGGATGATGCCGCCGGTCGGATTCTGTGGCGAATTTAGGATCAGGAGTCGCGTCTTGTCGGTGATTTTGTCTTCGAGCTCATCGGGGTCGAAACTAAAGCCACGCGATTCACGCAGATCGATCGGCACCGGAATCGCGCCGCATGCGCGAATCTGCGACTCATAAATCGGAAAGCCTGGATTCGGGAAGATGACCTCTTCGCCTGAACCATAGTCAGTAGCCGCTAGAATCGAGTACATGATGAAGGGCTTGGCGCCGGCCGCGACCACAATGTCATCAGCACTGAAATTGAGATTGCGGGTACGGTTGATATACCGAGCCGCCGCCTCCCGCAGTTCCAGGATGCCGGCCGAGGGGGTGTACCCATGCTTACCGTCGTTGATCGCTTGTATCGCTGCGGAGCAAATATTCTGCGGCGTCGGGAAATCCGGCTGGCCTATGCAAAACGACACGATGTCCTTGCCGCGACGCTGCAGTTCGCTGACCTCCGCAAGCACCACGAAAGCGTTTTCGGTACCCAATTGACTCGAGCGACGCGAAACCGAAGGCATCGATCTTCTCCCTAACCACGCTTAACTTCGTTCATCAGGCGAGCGCTACGGCCCGCGACGAGTGGCAAAGTCTACATCACTCTGCATTGCGGGCTTGATTTGGTGCGCACGCGGAGGCCCAAGCGCACCAGCGTTCGCAGCGGGCGCGCCTTGATCTGTTCCGCTGAGTCCCTCATCATTCCGGGCTTGGCCAGTGAAACAAGCCGCTCGGCGCCGCCAGATGAACAAAACGAGGAGGATAAATGACTGATAAATCAACGAGTGTCTCAACGGCAAGCACGGAAGTGCAAAGCCAGCCAGCGAAGGGCGCCGATCACATCCGCCGGCACATGCTCAAGGCAGGAACCCTCGCTGGTGGCGCGTTGTTGCTGAGTGCGCCCTACATCCGGAAAGCGGAAGCGGCAAAAACAACCATCTGGAAAGTGCAGTCCAGTTGGGACGCCGGCACCACTGGTTACAAACTTTTCGAAGAGTGGGCCAATGCTTTCAAGGAAAAATCGGGGGGCGAACTGGAACTCAAGCCGTTCCCGGCAAAGGCGGTAGCCGCCGACAACAATGCCTTGTTTGACGCAGTCCGTACCGGGGTGCTCCAGGCAATGAACCCGTTCACTCTTTATTGGTCGGGCAAGATCCCGGCTTCAGTGTTCCTGTCCTCCTACCCGGCCGGCCCCGATCAAACCAGCCACTGGGACACCATGTTCTATGGGCTTGGAATGCTGGAAATGACTCGCGAAATTTTCCAACGCTTTGGCCTTTTCTACGTCGGGCCAATCCAACATGATGCCAACATCGTCCACTCCAAGAAGCCGGTCAACAGTCTAGATCAACTCAAGGGTATGAAAGTAAGACTCCCTGGCGGAATGGTGGCACAGGTGTTCGAGCAGTTCGGCGTAAGCACAACTAGCATGCCAGGTTCCGATATTTACCCGGCGCTTGAGAAAGGCACGATTGACGCGGCGGACTACGTGGGCCCGGCGATAAACTGGGATCTCGGTTTCGCGGAGGTCACCAAATACATCATCTGTATGGGTCCTCCGGGACAAACCTCGTTGTATCAGCCAGTCGACCTGATGGACCTGACAGTAAACATGCGCGCCTGGAAACGTTTGTCAAAGAAAATGCAAAAGTTCGTTGAGGAACAAGTTCAGACCTATTCGGTACACCACTTCGTTACCATTCAAAGAGCCAATGTCGAAGCAATGCAGAAATTCCTCAAGAAAGGCACTACGGTGTCGCGCCTGTCGGCTGAAGACGTTATTCGTTTCCGCAAGGCAGCGATTCCCGTATGGTATCAGTGGGCTCGCAAAAACAAGGACGCAAAACGCGTGTTCGAGTTACAGCGCGATTTCATGCTGAATCCGTACATGGGCTATCTGAATCCTGAGGACGTAAAAGGTCTTAAGCTTTAGGAAGCTTGCCGAGAAAGCTACTGCATCATCCGATTGCTGCGTCGCGTGTACGCTTACTACACAACCACACAGCACGGCGCGTGCTCGCCGTTAACTACGCGGCTACTTGCACTCGGATCTCTCGCCACACTTTTTTTACAGACAGCCAGGCACTGGATAGTTTGAAAAAGGCGGCGGATGTTTAACCATCCGCCCTTCGCCGTCTGTCAGCAAGGAAACGAGAAATGTCTCAGACCACCAACTTCATACTGCCGCACTGGATTTACTGGGGCTGGCTGGCGATCATGCCGCTGGTGTTCATGTGGTTGACGCGTGGCGCGAAGCCTAGCGGCACACCTGATGAGGGAACCGCGGCAAAATTGCTCGCCGAGGAGGATCCAGCGCTACACGCCCGTGGGAACATATTTACGCGCATCCTCGACTGGATAACTGAAAACTCGGGTCTATTCGTTTCGCTGTGGACGGTCAACGCCGTGTGCGTCTATTTCTATGAAGTCGTGTCCCGATATATTTTTGACGCACCGACCATATGGGCACACCAGGCTTCTTACTTGATGTTTGGCATGCAGTATTTGCTGGCCGGCGGCTTTGCGCTGCTGCATGGCGATCATGTGCGAGTCGATGTCGTATACATCAAGCTTCCACGCCGCGCCCAGATCGGCATAGACATTTTCACCTCGACCTTCTTCTTTATCTTCGCCGTGGCGCTTGCCGGCACCTGCTGGCGCTTCTTCATCGACTCGGTCGACATGCGCGAAGTGACAGAAGAAACCTGGCAGGTGCAGTTTTATCCGGTGAAGGCCGCGATGGTGCTTGGCGCAATTCTTCTGACGCTCGCCGGTGTGTCGAAATTGATCAAGGACATCCAGCTATTTGTCCGCTTCGCCGGAGGAAAAAACGCATGAATGCCGCAACCTCCCCAGACGGTATGAGCCCGTACAAAGCCGGAAAGTTCTGGACCTGGATCATGGTCGCGGCCTCCTCTGCGGTAGTGCTGATTTGCCTGATCGAGGGCATCAACATCCTATTCTATGACCCATATGAAGAGGAGCGCTTTCTTTTTTCACTGAGCGAGTCACTCATCGATACTGAGATTGAGGCGCTGACTTTCCTGATGTTCGGTTCACTGGCGCTGCTGCTGATGGCAGGCCTGCCGATGGCTTTCGTCGTCGGTGGTTTGGGGGTCGTGTACATTTATCTGGTCGGCGGCCAGACCATGGTGAACATCATCCCGACGCGGATTTTCCCCTTGATGGCCAACCCGGATCTCGCCGCCATCCCGCTGTTCATCTTCATGGCTTCGATGCTCGAACGTGCCGGTCTGATCGAGGAAATGTTTGACGTCGTCTACAAATGGATGGGCGGCCTGAGCGGCGGCCTCGCCGCGGCGACCATTCTCGCCTCCACCATCCTGGCGGCGATGGTCGGGGTGATCGGCGCAGCCGTGGTAACCATGGGCATCATCGCTTTGCCAGCAATGCTCAAACGCAACTACGATCAGAAGATCGCACTCGGCTCTATCATGGCGGGAGGCACGCTGGGGATTCTCATTCCGCCATCGATCCTTGCGATCCTTTATGCAGTTGTTGCACAACAGTCTGTTGGCCAGCTCTACCTTGGATCGATTCTTCCCGGGCTGATGCTGTCCGGGATGTATGTCTCTTATGTGCTGGTTCGCAGTTGGCTCAACCCCAAGCTCGGACCGGCGCTACCTAAGGACGAGCGCGTCAGTCTAAGCGGCAAACTAAAGTTGCTAGGTCGTCTCATCGCACCAGTGATTCTCGTGTTCCTGGTATTGGGACTGCTGTTTGGCGGCATCGCGACGCCAGTCGAAGCAGCCGGCATCGGCTCATTTGGTGCGATTGTTGTATCAATGATGCACAAGCGTTTTTCGCTGCAGTCACTGCGCGAAGCGTCCATCACGACGGCGCGCGCTTCAGCAATGGTGCTGTGGATCATTTTCGGCGCCTCGATCTTTGTCGGCTTCTTCATCCTGCAAGGTGGTCAGACCTTCATCACCGACAGTATTCTCGGCACGGGCCTCAATCCCTACGGCATCCTGATCGTGATGATGATTATGCTGGTGTTCCTCGGCATGTTTCTCGACTGGGTCGGCATATTGTTGCTGACGGTTCCGATCTTCGTACCGATCATCCAGTCGCTCAGCT